>OLRN01000089.1_pt1 | contig 95329 bp, 60 predicted proteins | sample 1673001 | NCBI WGS metagenome assembly OLRN01 (sample SAMEA3136745, study PRJEB25190) | human gut metagenome | biome: human gut; feature: human-associated habitat; material: faeces | place: Austria | collected 2013 | reverse complement strand
GGTTACATATTCCGCCGTCATCTGCTGCGGTATGGGTATGTTGAAGTCTTCGTCGTCGCTGCATGCGGTCAGGGCCGACATTGCGAATGCCAGCAAAAACATCGTAAAGATATTCAGGTTTTTCATAAGCATTGTGTTGAAAGTAACATCTGCAAATATAATGTTTTTCTGTTTAGATTGTAGCTTATCTGACATAAAAAAGCGAAAAAATGTTTCGTTTTAACAAAATATCTGCCGTCTTGCCCCTCATTCCGCATCCCGCAGGCGCTTCAGGAGCGCTGCCGCCGGGGCATGCTGATGCCGCATATATGACGCAAAAGAGCCGGCGGACAGCCTGTGCACGGTCTGTTGTCGTGCTGCTGTCCGCCGGCTCCGTTATGTCTTGCGCCCCCGCTCATGCCTGCCGGCTCGCCGGGCCGCTGTGTCTGTCGGTTGTCAGAAGCTCCTGAGCCATGCCTTCAGCTCGAGCTGCATCTCGTTGTGATACTTGAAGCTGTCGCGGTTGCCCCATCCGTGGCCGCCCGATGGATATACATGGAGCGTGGCCGGCACGTCGTGGCGGTAGAGCTCAATGTAGTAGTTCACTCCGTTGGCCGGCAACACCACGCGGTCGTCGTCGCTCAGGGCTATGAATGCGCGCGGCGTAATGCGCGACACGTGCAGGTCGTTGCTGTAGCTGTTCTCGTCCTTTTTCCTTGCGTTGCTGCCCAGCAGGTTGTCGTGCGAGCCCTTGTGGGTAATGTCGGGCATCATGGTTATCACCGGATAGAACAGTATCTGGAAGTCGGGGCGCGCGTCCTTGGCTGCATGCGTGGCAACGGTAGATGCCAGATGGCCGCCTGCCGACGAGCCCATTATGCCCACGTCGTCGGGATTTATGTTCCAGTTGGCGGCGTTGCGGCGCACCAGTCTGATGGCCTCCTCGGCGTCAGATATGGGCACATCCTTCTCGCCGTGCGGCATTCTGTATTTCAGCACGATGGCAGCTATGCCCATGTTGTTGAAGAACGGCGCCCAGTCGTAGCCCTCATGGTTCATGGCCAGATGCTGGTAGCCGCCTCCGGGGCATATCACCACGGCGCGTCCCGTGGCAGATTTCTTTTCAGGAAGAAACACCTTGACCTTTGCCGTGTCGCCCGCGTCGCTGCTCTTCACGGCCGGGCCGTTGGGCCAAAGGTTTATTTCGTAACTCTGTTGTGCGCTCATGTTGAGGCTCAATGCCAGCATCGCTGCCGCAAATAATAGTTTTTTCAGTGTCATTGTTGTAAGGAATGATTGTTAATGCCTTGTTTTTTGTTAATTTATTCAAGGCGTTTTTGCAAATATACTGATTTTTTTTGTAATATTGCAGTCTGTTTGATTATTATAACAAAATATAAAACAGACAGATTATGCGTAAACTATTTTTAATGATTTCAGCCCTGTTCCTGATGCACGCAGGCATGCAGGCAAAGGTCAGGCTGCCTCATGTCCTGGGCGACAACATGGTGATCCAGCAGGATGCCGACGTGCGCCTGTGGGGCAGTGCCAAGCCTAATTCTACGGTGAAGGTCAGCGTGTCGTGGAGCGGCGATGCCTATTCGGCAAAGGCCGACCGCAAGGGCGAATGGCAGCTGACGGTGAAGACGCCCAAGGCTGACAACAAGCCGCTCACCGTTAGGTTTGACGACGGCGACGGCGAGGTGGCCCTCAGCAACCTGCTTGCAGGCGAAGTGTGGGTATGTGCCGGACAGAGCAACATGGAGATGCCCATAAAGGGATTTGAAAACTGCCCCGTGGAGGGATATAACGACGTGGTGGCCGATGCGGTCAACTCATCGCTGGTGCGCTTCGTGAAGATACCGAGCGTGATGAGCATGACGCCGCTCAGCGACGCCAACTGCGAGTGGAAGGTGTGCAGCCCCGCAACGGTGGGCGACGCAAGTGCCACGGGCTACTTCTTCGCACGCAAGGTGAGCCGCATGCTCAACGTGCCCGTGGGTCTTATCATGGCCAACAAGGGAGGCTCGAAGGTGGAGAGCTGGCTGACAAAGGAGAACCTGAAGAAGTATACCGACGAGCCTGTTGACTCGCAGGCCATAGTGAAGAAGTATCCTGCCGACTATCACCGCGCCTTGATGTGGGGCAACGGCACGTTCAGTCCGATACTGAAGTACACCGTGAAAGGCATTCTCTTCTATCAGGGATGCTCTAACGTCGGCGACCCGGGCAACCAGTATTCAGACCGCCTTGCGCTGCTGGTAAGGCAGTGGCGCGACGCCTTCGGCTGCGGCGAGATACCGTTCTACTTCGTTCAGATAGCACCTTACGACTACGGAAACGTTGACGCCGACTGGGGCGCAAAGCTGCGCGAGCAGCAGGTAAGGGCGCGCGACATAATACCCAACAGCGGCCTTGTGTGCACCAACGACTGCGTGTATCCGTGGGAGGCGCGCCAGATTCATCCCGCACAGAAGCAGAAGGTGGGCGAGCGCCTGGCTTTCCTCGCGCTGAACAAGACCTACGGACAGGAGACGATATTGTGCGAGAGTCCTGAGTTTAAGGAGCTTAAGATAGAGGGCGACACATGCTGCATAAGGCTGAAGAACGACTACGGAGGCGTAAGCCGTCTTGACGACATGCAGGGATTTGAGGTGGCCGGCGCCGACAAGATGTTCCATCCAGCCAAGGCAAGCTACGACAACGCCAGGGGCATAGTAGTAACCTGTCCTGAGGTTAAGGCTCCCGTGGCCGTGCGCTACTGCTTCAAGAACTTCCAGCTGGGCAACGTGGCCAACATGGGCGGGCTGCCCCTGCTGCCTTTCCGCACTGACAATTGGTAAAAAGACTATATCAAGCTTCACGGCCCTGCGCGGCCGTGGAGCTTTTTTAATGTAAAACGCAGAGATATGAATCTATTGGAAAAGTTTGAGTATTGCCCCGTTTGCGGCAGCTCCCATTTCGAGAAAGACACGCAGAAGAGCAAGAAGTGCAGCAACTGCGGCTTTGAGTATTTCATGAATCCGGCGGCCGCCGTGGTGGCATTCATCACCAACGACAAGGGCGAGCTGCTGGTAGAGAAGCGCAACAACGAGCCTGCCAAGGGCACGCTCGACCTGCCCGGCGGATTTGCCGACGTGCTTGAGACGGCCGAGGAGAGCATCATGCGCGAGGTGAAGGAGGAAACCGGGCTCACCGTTACCGAGGCACGCTATCTGTTCAGCCTGCCGAACGTATACCGCTATTCGGGGCTCGACATACAGACGCTCGACATGTTCTTTGCCTGCAAGGTGGAAGACGCGTCGCAGCTCAAGGCCATGGACGATGCCGCCGAGTGTATGTGGATAGCCCCCGAGGACATCCACACAGAGCTGTTCGGCCTGCGCTCTGTGCGCCAGGGCCTTTATGAGTATCTCAACATCGACGGAAACAGACGCTGACGGCAGCACTGACGTCGGGATACGGCAGCCGCCCTTTGCAACATATTGAGTTTCAGTGTGTTGCAAAAGGCGGCTTTTTAGCTTGCAAAAGACCGTCTTTTACAAGGCGAAAGGCCACCTTTTGCAGTGCGTTTTGCCGTCTTTTGCAAAACGTGTTGCCGGGGCTCTGCCTGCGTGCGCATATATGTAAACATATTTCATGCCTGAGATGCCCGCAGCAGCTATGCCGGGCGGTTTTACATATTGATACGTGTAAAATACTTAAAAGTTATGCAAAAAACTAAAAAAACAGAAAAATAGCCTATTATATAAGGTGTATGAAAAAGTTTTGCTTACATTTGCGCCCTAATTGAAAATATAAACCGTGATGCAGAAAAATCTTGTAATTGTCGAGAGTCCGGCAAAGGCCAAAACGATAGAAAAGTTTTTGGGCAAGGACTACAAAGTTATGTCAAGCTACGGACATATACGCGATTTGAAGAAAAAGCAACTCAGCATAGATATAGACACTCTTCAGCCCGACTATGAAATACCTGAGGAGAAGAAGAAACTCGTAACCGAGCTGAAGAACAACGCGCAGAACTCTGAGAAGGTGTGGCTCGCATCCGATGAGGACCGCGAGGGAGAAGCCATATCATGGCACCTCTGCGAGGTGCTCGGACTTGACGAGGAGAAGACCAACCGCATCGTGTTCCACGAGATAACAAAGCCCGCCATACTCGAGGCCATAAAGCATCCGCGCCACCTTGACATGAACCTTGTCAACGCGCAGCAGGCGCGCCGCGTGCTCGACCGCCTTGTGGGCTTCAAGCTTTCGCCCGTGCTCTGGCGCAAGGTCAAGCCGGCCCTGTCGGCAGGACGCGTGCAGAGCGTTGCCGTAAGGCTCATCGTTGAGCGCGAGCGCGAGATACAGGCGTTCAAGAGCGAGCCTTATTTCCGCGTGAGCGCCATATTCGGCGTTGAGGCACCCGACGGCTCTATGTCGGAGCTGAAGGCCGAGCTCGACAAGCGCTTCAGCACGCACGACGAGGTGATGGCATTCTTAGAGAAGTGCAAGACTGCCGGATTCACCGTCAGCGCGATAACCAAGAAGCCGCTGAAGCGCACACCGGCGCCCCCGTTCACCACGTCAACCCTGCAGCAGGAGGCAGCCCGCAAGCTGGGCTTCACCGTGTCGCAGACCATGATGGTGGCGCAGCATCTGTATGAGAACGGACGCATAACCTACATGCGTACCGACTCTGTCAACCTGTCGTCGCTCTGCATCAACTCGAGCAAGGAGGAGATAATAAAGCTCTGGGGCGAGGACTACAGCAAGCCGCGCCAGTATCACACCCACTCGAAGGGCGCGCAGGAGGCACACGAGGCCATACGCCCCACATACATGGAGAACACCGAGATAGACGGCACGCAGCAGGAGAAGCGCCTCTACGAACTGATATGGAAGCGCACGGCAGCATGCCAGATGGCCGACGCGCAGATAGAGAAGACCACCGTGACGATAAGCATCGACGGAACGGAAGAGCAGTTTGTGGCCAACGGCGAGGTAGTCAAGTTCGACGGATTCCTGAAGGTTTACCGCGAGTCGTTCGACGATGACGACAATCAGGAGGAGACATCACACATACTGCCCCCGATGACCGAGGGACAGACGCTGCAGCGCCGCGAGGTTACGGCCACACAGCGCTTCAGCCAGGGACCACTGAGATACACCGAGGCAAGCCTCGTGCACAAGCTCGAGGAGCTGGGCATAGGCCGCCCGTCAACATACGCCCCGACCATAAGCACCATACAGCAGAGAGAGTATGTGCAGAAGGGCGACAAGAAAGGAGAGGAGAGACAGTATATCGTAGACGTGCTCCACGGCAACGTGGTGAGCGAGAAGACCAAGACGGAGACCGTGGGCAACGAGAAAGGCAAGCTGCTGCCCACAGACATCGGCATGGTGGTGAACGACTTCCTGCTGAAATACTTCCCGACAATCATGGACTACAACTTCACGGCCAAGGTGGAACAGCAGTTCGACACCATTGCCGAGGGCAAGTCGCAGTGGACATCCATGATAAAGAACTTCTACAAAGACTTCGAGCCTACCGTAGAGCAGACCATGAACACGCGCGAGGAGCACAAGGCCGGAGAGCGCGAGCTGGGCATCGACCCCGCAAGCGGCAAGCCCGTGTTCGTTAAGATTGGCCGCTTCGGTCCCGTCGTTCAGATAGGCAAGGCCGAGGACGAGGAGAAGCCGCGCTTCGCACAGATGCCGTCGGACAAGAGCATCGAGACCATAACTCTCGAAGAGGCGCTCGAGCTGTTCAAGCTGCCGCGCACGCTAGGCGAGTTCGAAGGCTCGCCCGTCATAATAGGCGCAGGCCGCTTCGGCCCCTACGTCATGCACGCCAAGAAGTATGTTTCGCTGCCCAAGAACGAGAATCCGCTGACCGTTACGCTCGCCACGGCCATACAGCTCATAGAGAGCAAGCGCCAGCAGGAGACACAGCGCCACATCAAGGCCTTTGAAGAAGAGCCAAAGCTCGAGGTGATGAACGGCCGCTACGGCCCTTATCTGGCCTACGACGGCAAGAACTACCGCCTGCCGAAGAACCTTCATGACAAGGCCGCGGAGCTGTCGCTCGAGGAATGTATGGAAATCATAAACACATCAAAGAAGAAATAACGCCGATGACAAGAATCCTTATCATTGGATATATGGGTGCCGGCAAGACCACCCTGGGCAAGGTGCTGGCCAAAGACCTCGGCCTGCAGTTCTACGACCTCGACTGGTATATCGAGGGCCGCATGCACAAGACGGTGGCACAGATATTTGCCGAGCGCGGCGAGGAAGGCTTCAGGACGATAGAGCGCAACATGCTCCATGAGGTGGCCGAGTTTGAGGACGTAGTGATAAGCTGCGGCGGAGGCACACCCTGTTTCTACGACAACATGCAGTATATGAACGCGCAGGGCGACACAGTCTATCTGAAAGCCTCTCCCGAAGTGCTCAGCGCACACCTCAAGATGGGCAAGACGGAGCGCCCGCTCCTTAAGGGCAAGACTCCCGAAGAGCTGCGCGACTTCATCACCTGCCAGCTTGCCGCCCGCGAACAGTACTATACACAGGCCCGACACGTGTTCAACGTCGAGGTGCTTGACAGTTATGATAAAATACAAACATCCGTAACTAATCTACGGACATTGCTTAATATTTAAATTTTACAGCCCTGATGAAAAAATGGACCATTGAAGACTCTAACGAGCTCTATAACATGAGCGGTTGGGGAACATCCTATTTTGGTATTAACGAAAAAGGCGACGTGTATGTCACTCCGTGTAAGGACGACACACAGATTGACCTTCACGACGTCATGGACGAACTCTCGCTGCGCGACATCACACCGCCAGTGCTGCTGCGTTTTCCCGACATTCTCGACAACAGAATCGAGAAGACATGGAGCTGCTTTAAAAAAGCTTCAGACGAATACGGGTTTACAGGAGAAAACTTCATTATATATCCCATCAAGGTTAACCAGATGCAGCCGGTCGTTGAGGAGATTATCAGCCACGGACGGAAGTTCAACCTCGGACTCGAGGCAGGCAGCAAGCCCGAGCTCCACGCCGTCATAGCCGTGCAGTGTCAGAGCGACTCGCTCATAATCTGCAACGGATACAAGGACCAGAGCTACATAGAGCTGGCTCTGCTGGCACAGAAGATGGGCAAGCGCATATTCATCGTGGTCGAGAAGCTCAACGAACTTGAGATTATAGCCAAGGCCGCCAAGAAGCTCAACGTAAGGCCTAACCTCGGCATACGCATCAAGCTTGCTTCGTCAGGAAGCGGCAAGTGGGAGGAGAGCGGCGGCGACGCAAGCAAGTTCGGACTGACAAGCTCTGAGCTGCTCAAGGCCCTCGAGATTCTCGAAAAGAAGGAGATGAAAGACTGTCTGCGTCTTATCCACTTCCACATCGGCAGCCAGATAACAAAGATACGCCGCATACAGACAGCCCTTAGAGAGGCTTCGCAGTTCTACATACAGCTGCACAAGATGGGCTATAACGTTGACTTCGTTGACTGCGGAGGTGGACTTGGCGTCGACTACGACGGCACACGCTCGCCCAACAGCGAGAGCAGCGTCAACTACTCTATACAGGAATACGTCAACGACTGTATCTACACCTTCGTTGAGGCTGCCAACCGCAACGGCATTCAGCATCCTAACATCATAACAGAGAGCGGCCGCTCGCTGTCGGCTCACCACTCAGTGCTCGTCATCGACGTGCTCGAGACGGCTTCATTGCCGGAGATGGACGACGAGTTTGAGCCGGGCGAGGCATCTCATCCGCTCGTTAAGGACCTATATGATATATGGGACAACCTTAACCCGCGCACCATGCTCGAAGACTGGCACGACGCCGAGCAGATACGCGACGAGGCACTCGACCTGTTCAGTCACGGCATAGTAGACCTTCAGACACGCGCCGAGATTGAGCGTATGTACTGGAGCGTGTGCCGCGAAATCAACTCTCTGGCAAAGAGCCTGAAGCATACGCCCGAGGAACTGAAGAACCTCGACAAGATACTTGCCGACAAGTACTTCTGCAACTTCTCGCTCTTCCAGTCGCTGCCCGACGCCTGGGCAGTCGACCAGCTGTTCCCGATTGTGCCGCTGCAGAGGCTCAATGAGCGTCCAACACGCAGCGCAACGCTGCAGGACATCACCTGCGACAGCGACGGAAAGATAACCAACTTCGTCACCAACCGCAACATCTCGCATATCCTTCCGGTACACACCCTGCGCAAGAACGAGCCTTATTATCTCGGCGTGTTCCTCGTTGGGGCTTATCAGGAGATACTCGGCGACATGCACAACCTGTTCGGCGACACCAACGCCGCACACATAACGGTGAAGGACGGACGCTATCACATCGACCAGATATTCGACGGCGAGACCGTTGAGGAAGTGCTCAACTACGTTCAGTACAACCCGAAGAAACTGGTAAGGCAGCTTGAAGTATGGGTTACAAAGAGCGTCAAGCAAGGCAAGATTTCGCTCGAGGAAGGCAAGGAGTTCCTGTCTAACTATCGCTCAGGACTCTACGGATACACTTACCTCGAATAAAATAACAGAGCAGAGAGCCGATGCCATAGTGTCGGCTCTTGTTTTTATTACAGGCGCAGACGCTCACATGCCGTGCAGTAGGATGCGCCATTGCTGTAAGATAATATGATGAAAGAGAAGATAACAGTAGTGAAAGTAGGCGGAGCCGTTGTTGAAGACGAGGCTCGCCTTAGCCGTCTGCTCAGTGACTTCAGCGCCATTGAGGGCCGCAAGGTGCTCGTTCATGGCGGCGGTCGCCGCGCCACGGCCGTTGCCTCACGCCTCGGCATAGAGAGCAAGATGGTCAACGGTCGCCGCATAACCGACCGCGACATGCTCGAAGTGGTTACGATGGTCTACGGCGGACTGGTCAACAAGAACCTCGTTGCGCGCCTTCAGGCCAACGGCGTTGACGCCATCGGACTTACAGGTGCCGACATCGACGTGATACGCTCTCACAAGCGCCCCGTTAAGGACGTCGATTATGGCTTTGTAGGCGATGTGGAACGTGTGGACGGACATAAGCTCCGCACGCTCATAGAGGCAGGAATAACGCCCGTGATGGCGCCCCTGACGCACGACGGCAACGGCAACATACTAAACACCAACGCCGACACCATAGCCGCAGAGACGGCAAAGGCGCTGGCAGAACATTACGACGTAACGCTCATCTTCAGCTTCGAGAAGAAGGGAGTGCTCAGCAATCCCGACGACGAAGACAGCGTGATACCGCTTATAACCCGTGCCGACTTTGAACATTATGTGGCCGACGGCACCGTGGCAGGAGGCATGCTGCCCAAACTCGAGAATGCCTTTGAAGCCATAAGTGCCGGAGTTTCGCGCGTAAACATCACCCTTGCCACCGCCATCGACGGCCGTCACGGCACGATGATAACGGAGTAGGGCATGCAGTCAGCACTGCTGATAAAGAAGATTTTGAGAGAAACAGAGCAACACTTAGCATAAAGTCATGCTATGATTTGCGAGACATTGAATTATGTCTGAATGCGCCCGGCAACAGCTCCGGCAGCAGGGCATTGCGCACCACAAGGCAGTCTGCGGGCACATACCGCCCAATAGAGATTGCAGTCTCTTAATAGCAAATAAACGTTAAAATAGAAAAAAGACCGCATCAGTTTGTAACTTTCGGTCTGTTGAATCGTCATTTAAATAGAGAGCAGATGAAAAATATCAGTTTCCGTAACGATGTTTTGCCGTTGAAGAACGTGCTCTACCGCCTCGCCTTGCGCATAACGCTCAACAAAGAGGAGGCTGAAGACATCGTACAGGACACGCTGATGAAGGTCTGGAACAGGCGCGACAGCTTGCAGAATGTTGACTCGATAGAGGCTTTCAGCCTTACGATATGCCGCAACTTGTCGCTCGACAGAATGAAAAGGGCCGGAAACGACAGCCAGCCGATAGGCGATGAGGAGATAGGCTCGGCCGATACGGCCTCTGATCCTTATGAAAGGATGATACAGAAAGACCGCGTCGAACTGGTGAAACGCATCGTTGACAGCCTGCCCGAGAAACAAAGAAGCTGCATGCAGCTGCGCGACTTCGAGGGGAAAAGCTACAAAGAGATTGCCACTGTTCTCGGTCTGAGCGAGGAGCAAGTGAAGGTTAACATCTTCAGAGCCCGCCAGGCGGTTAAACAAAAATATAAAGAATATGAAGGATATGGACTATAAATACATAGAACAGCTATTGGAACGCTACTGGAAGTGCGAGACAAGCCTCGAGGAGGAGCACATCCTGCGCACGTTCTTCAGACAGAAAGACGTGCCGGAGAGCCTTCGCCAGTACAGAGACTTGTTCTGCTATGAGCACGAGGAGAAGGAGACCGACGTGCTCGGAAGCGACTTCGACGCCAAGATGCTGGCTATGGTCGACGAGCCGGAACCCGTGAAGGCCGTTACGATAAGCCTCAGACAGCGCTTCATGCCGCTGCTCAAGGCAGCCGCATCGGTGGCTATAGTCCTTGCCTTGGGCAATGTGGCTCAGGTGATGTTCAACGAAGGCGGACAGCCCGAACCGGCTGTGGCAGGCTTCCAGAAGACTCACAACGGTCCTTCGGTGGCTATGAGCGACTCGGCAAAGACCGACTCGATGAAGCAGGCTTCGGCTGCAACCACCATCTTAAAGTAAGACATATTTCGATGCTTTCTCAATAAATCATGTTTAGTAAAACAAAAAAACGAAACTGTGAAGTTTCAATTCTCTCAAATTTTTCATAACATACTAACGTAAAGAAAAGGAGCCGTTATCTGACAAGAGATAACGGCTCCAGTTGTTTTTACCAAAATCTGTCATTACATCGTATATCTTTCAATGCTGCAATCAGGCAGAAGTTTTAGTCTGTCTGACAGTCATCTGTTGTCGCCCTTCCGTCTGTCTTTATCTTGACTCCGTCTGTTATAAATGCTGAAAAGCATGCGGCGAGAGGCTCTTTATAGAGCGGCAATCATGCAGAATGATAATGAGTGGTTTGCGAGAAATAAACGTTTCGTTGCTGACTTTGCGGCCGGCCTTTGCTGTTTGGTCTCTTTCCGGCCGCGCGTCGTTGTATTGATGTCCTTTTAGCAAGGCTATATCTTATTCCCCTTATAATACGTACTGAAGTTGTCTTTGGCGTATCCGTTGTCGAGAACGACGAAACTTGACGCCGTAGCCCCGTCAATTTTCTTCCCTTTATAGAACACTCTGAAGCTGTCTTTGGCATATCCGCGGCCAAGCAGGGTGAAGCTCGACGCTGTGGCATCGTCGATTTTCTGTCCCTTGTAGAACACTCTGAAGCTGTCTTTTGTATATCCTTCGCCGAGCAGAGTGAAGCTCGACGCTGTTGCTCCGTCCATCTTCTGCCCTTTGTAGAACACCTTGAAGCTGTCTTTGGCATATCCGCAGCCGAGCAGGGTGAAGCTCGACGCCGTGGCGCCGTCTATCTTTTGTCCCTTGTAGAACACCCTGAAGTTGTCTTTGGCGTAGCCTTCGCCGATGACGCTGAAGCTTGATGCCGTGGCACCTTCAACCACCTGACCGCGGTAATACACCTTGAAGTTGCTTACAAGATAGTCGTTGTTGCTGTTATGATGCCTTCTTTTTGCGTGTGAGCCGTTGTCGCATGCGTTGCAATGATGTGTACCGCAGCAGTCGGATTGCGGGCACTGAGCGAACGAAACAGAGCCTGCGGCCAATGTAAGGATGAGTGTCAGGGTTGCTGTAAGTATCTTCATAATGTTAAGCTTTAAATGATTTCCCGTTTTATTTATATAGACGTATTTATCGGTGAAGGTTTATCTCGTTAATGTATTTTATGCTTTCTGGCAGCCTTTGCTGCTTATTTAACCCATACCGCCGTTAGAAATACATGCTTTCTTCTTGCCTGATAATAACGGCTTTTATAGGAAATATCAGGCTGTATGCCATGCGGCTGATTATAAGAACAATTGCTTGCTTGCTGCCTGAATGTGAAAATCTCTAACGCCCGGTTTGTGCTTGCTGCCTGCCGGCGCGTCCGTCATACATGGCCGGGGTGTAGTTGTTAGGCCTTTATGCGGCGGTTCCTGCCGCCGTGCAGCGCGTTTCGGCCATGCCTCCGAGCCTTTGTCAGCCTATGCAGATGATAATAAAAAATGGCGGCAATGTGAAAGTTGCCGCCATTAATTATAGTCTTAATGAGATAATCTCAATTAGTCGTTGTTGTGGTCAAGACTGTCGTTGAAGTCTTTGGGCTCTCTCGGTGCCAAAGGATCGTGGAAGTCGTTGTTGTTGCGGTGCTCAAAACGGCGCTGTTCGCGGTTGTTCTGGCGCTCTCCGCGCTCCGGTCTCTGACGGCGCTCGGGTCTTGGGCGGCGCTCGCGCTCAACATATCCTTCGGGTTTCGGTATCAGCACGCGGTGAGAAAGCTTATACTTGCCTGTCTTCTGGTCGATGTCCATCAGCTTGACGGTGATCTTGTCGCCCTCTTTCAGTCCGGCTTCCTCAACAGTCTCGAGGCGCTTCCAGTCTATTTCAGAGATGTGCAGCAGTCCGTCCTTGCCCGGCATGATTTCAACGAAGCATCCGTAAGGCATTACAGAGCGTATTGTTCCGTCGTAAACCTCGCCTACTTCGGGTATTGCCACGATGGCCTTTATCTTAGAGATGGCTGCAGTGATGCTCTCCTTGTTAGGCGCACTTACCTGCACTTTGCCCTTTCCGTCGATTTCGTCGATGGTGATAACGGCTCCAGACTCTTCCTGAATCTGCTGTATGATCTTTCCGCCCGGGCCTATTACGGCTCCGATGAACTCCTTCGGAATGTCGAATGCCTCGATGCGCGGTACCTGCGGCTTCAGTTCGGCGCGCGGTTCTGCTATAGTGTCGGTCAGCTTGCCGAGGATGTATTCGCGTCCGCGTTTAGCCTGCATAAGAGCCTTTTCGAGGATCTCGAAGCTCAGTCCGTCGCACTTGATATCCATCTGTGTTGCTGTCAGACCGTCTTTCGTACCGGTTGTCTTGAAGTCCATGTCGCCCAGGTGGTCCTCATCGCCGAGGATGTCGCTCAGCACGGCATACTTGTCTTCGCCCGGGTTCTTGATAAGACCCATTGCGATACCGCTCACGGGCTTCTTCATCGGAACGCCGGCGTCCATCAGTGCCAGTGTGCCTGCGCATACTGTAGCCATTGAAGAAGAGCCGTTGCTCTCAAGAATCTGTGATACCAGACGTACTGTGTAGGGGAATTCCTCAGGAATCTGGCCCTTGAGCGCACGCCATGCCAGGTGGCCGTGGCCTATCTCGCGGCGTCCTACGCCTCTCTGAGCCTTAGCCTCGCCCGTACAGAACGGCGGGAAGTTATAGTGGAGAAGGAAGCGCTGGTAGCTCTTGTTGAGCACGTCGTCAACCATCTTCTCGTCGAGTTTTGTTCCGAGAGTACATGTAGTGAGGCTCTGGGTCTCGCCACGTGTGAAGATAGAGCTTCCGTGAGGCATGGGCAGCGGGCTCACCTCGCACCATATCGGGCGTATCTCCTCGGTTGTACGGCCGTCGAGACGCTTGCCCTCGTCGAGGATGCAGCGGCGCATTGCGTCGCGCTCAACGTCGTGGTAGTAGCGGTCGATGAGAGCGTTCTTCTCCTCAAGCTCGTCTTCTGTCAGCTCGGTGTGTGCTGCGGCATAAGCCTCTGCAAAGTCGGTCTTGATCTTGTCGAAGGCCTCTTCGCGTGCCTTCTTGTCGTGGTCGCCGGCTTCAGCTATGGCGTAGCACTTGTCGTAGGTCTCTTTTCTGAGCTGTTCGCGCAGCTCCTCGTCGTTCACCTCGTGGCAGTATTCGCGCTTCACGTCGGTGCCGAGTTCCTTCATGAGCTCCTCCTGCAGAACGCACATGGGGCGTATAGCCTCCTGAGCTGCCTTGAGGGCTCCGAGCAGGTCTTGCTCTGAAACCTCGTTCATCTCGCCTTCAACCATCATGATGTTCTCCTTAGAGGCACCAACCATGATGTCCATGTCGGCGTTTTTCATCTGCTCGAATGTCGGATCAATAACGTATTCGCCGTTGATGCGTGCTACGCGCACTTCAGAGATAGGACATTCAAACGGAATATCTGAGCATGCCAGGGCACATGAGGCTGCGAAGCCTGCCAGTGCGTCGGGCTGGTCGACACCGTCGGCAGAGAAAAGAATTACATTAACGTAAACCTCTGCATGGAAGTCTGACGGGAAGAGGGGGCGCAACGCACGGTCTACCAAACGGCATGTAAGGATTTCGTTATCGGTTGCTTTGCCTTCGCGCTTGGTGAATCCGCCCGGGAAGCGTCCGGCTGCGGCATACTGTTCTCTGTACTCAACCTGCAAAGGCATAAAATCTGTTCCGGGAACTGCATCTTTTGCGGCACAAACAGTGGCCAGAAGGACGGTGTTGCCCATACGGAGCATACAAGAGCCGTCGGCCTGCTTTGCCACTTTCCCGGTTTCAATGCTGATGGTTCTGCCATCAGGCAGTGAAACTGTTTTCGTAATTACGTTCATCTAATAAAAAAACTTCTTGTTTTATAACATCTTCAAAAAAATCTCAACAAAGGTAGGTAAAAGTGCATAAATAAACGAATAAAAACCGAATTATTTTCTTTTTTTATGATTATGTGTGATGTTTTGACTTATGCCTGCTTGCAGGGCGTTTTCCAAAAGGTGGCCTTTTAGCCTCCGAAAGGGCACCTTTTGCACGCTGAAAGACCACCTTTTGCAGCCTGAAAGATGCCCTTTTGCAACGCGTTGATTGTCAGTGTGTTATGCCGCCTGTGCCTTGCCGTCTTACAGGCGGCCTGCCATTGCCTCGCGGCGGCTTCCCGGCAGGCACGGGAGCTGGGGTGGGGGATAAACTAAAAAAATGGAGGTTAAAGTCCTGATAATCAAATTTTTTTATTAGTTTTGCAACCGTTGCGGCCGCTGCTGCCTGCTTGCGGCAGGATGACCGGCGGCGAGCCCGTTTATTTAACCCCAAAAACATCGAGATATGAAACAATATTCAGCCTTGCAGTTTATTCGCCGAGTTATGCTTATGATGCTTGTGGCATTGGCCCTGACGGGCTTGTCGTCGTGCCACGACGACGAAGACGCGCCGGAGGTTAAGCCCGAGCAGCGCACGCTGTTCATGTATTTCCCGTGGTCGACCAACCTGACCGACTACTTCTACGACAACATCCTTGCCATGGAAGAGGCCATCGCCAAGACCGGACTCGACAACGAGCGCGTGATAGTGTTCATATCAACAAGCTCATCGGAGGCCGAGATGTTCGAGATAACCTGCAACGGCGGAAAATGCACCCGCACCGAGCTGAAGACCTACGACAACCCATCGCTCACCACGGCTGCCGGCATATCGGGCATACTAAGCGACATGAAGACCTTTGCCCCGGCCGACGTCTACGCCATGACCATAGGCTGCCACGGCATGGGATGGCTGCCCGTTGAGAGCAAATACAAGGCCAAAGGGCAGGCGCCTGCCTTCGTGCCGCATTACAGCGTCGACAAGGGCTACGCCATGACGCGCTATTTCGGCGGCGTTACGAGCGACGACCAGACAGACATATCAACGCTGGCCGACGCCATATCCGACGCCGGACTGAAGATGGAGTTCATACTCTTTGACGACTGCTACATGTCGTCGGTCGAGGTGGCTTACGACCTGCGCCACGTAACCGGCCACATCATAGCCTGCCCTACGGAGATAATGGCCTACGGAATGCCCTATGCCGAGATAGGCGCAAGCCTGCTCGGAGAGCCCGACTATAAGGCCATAGCCGACGGATTCTATGAATTCTATTCCAACTACGACTATCCCTACGGCACGCTCGGCATAACCGACTGCAGCCAGCTCGACGCCCTGGCAGAGATCATGAAACTGATAAACAGCCGCTACGAGTTCGACAGTCTGCAGCTCTACAGCCTGCAGCGCATGGACGGATACACGCCCGTGCTGTTCTTCGACTTCGGCGACTACGTTGAGCATCTTTGTCCCGACGAGGCCCTGCTCGCCGAGTTCAAGGCACGCCTGGCCCGCGCCGTGCCCTATGCCGTGCACACAGAGCAGTATTATTCGTCATACAGGGGAGCCGTCGACATAAACACCTATTCGGGCATCACCACCTCGGAGCCGAGCACCCACTCGCTTGCCGCCGACGTGGTTGACACCAACTGGTATAAGGCCACCCACTGACACCGCCCGTGCCTGCCGCCGACGGCAGCCATGAGCCGCGCCGAAACAGTTGCGCAAGGCCTTCGAGGGGCTACATTCCACGAAAAAAGCGTTTTCGTTTTGTAGTCCGCCCGATTTATATTAACTTTGCCGTTCAAAAGGAAATAAAGTATTATTTACACTATATGGAAGATAAACATTTCAAGCGCACCACCGTAACCGCCGCCCTGCCTTACGCCAACGGCGGAGTGCACATCGGCCACCTGGCCGGAGTTTATGTGCCGGCAGACATCTATGTGCGCTATCTCAGACTTAAGAAACAAGACGTTAGATTCATCTGCGGAAGCGACGAGCACGGAGTGCCCATCACCATCCGCGCAAAAAAAGAAGGCATAACGCCGCAGCAGGTTGTAGACCGCTATCACGCAATGATAAAGAAGAGCTTTGCCGACTTCGGCATCTCGTTCGACATCTACAGCCGCACAACCTCTGACACACACTCAAAGGTTGCGTCAGACTTCTTCAAGAAGCTCTACGAAGAAGGCAAGCTCATCGAGAAAACCTCAATGCAGTATTACGACGAGGAGGCACATCAGTTCCTCGCCGACCGCTACATAACGGGCGAATGTCCTCACTGCCACAACCCGAAGGCCTATGGCGACCAGTGTGAGAAGTGCGGATCAGACCTCGACCCTACAGAACTCATCAATCCCAAGAGCGCCATCAGCGGCTCGCAGCCCGTGCTGAAGGAGACCAAAAACTGGTATCTGCCGCTCAATGAGTATCAGGACTGGCTCAAGCAGTGGATACTCGAGGGACACAAGGAGTGGCGTCCAAACGTCTACGGACAGTGCAAGTCATGGCTCGACCTCGACCTGCAGCCGCGTGCCATGACCCGCGACCTCGACTGGGGTATACCCGTTCCCGTTGAAGGAGCTGAGGGCAAGGTGCTCTATGTATGGTTCGACGCCCCGATAGGCTACATCTCAAACACCCAGGAACTCATGCCCGAGGACTGGGAGAAGTGGTGGAAAGACCCCGAGACACGCCTCGTTCACTTCATCGGTAAGGACAACATCGTGTTCCACTGCATCGTGTTCCCCACAATGCTTAAGGCTCACGGAGGCTACATCCTGCCCGACAACGTACCTGCAAACGAGTTCCTCAACCTCGAGAACGACAAGATATCTACATCACGCAACTGGGCCGTATGGCTTCACGAATACCTCGAGGAGCTGCCCGGCAAGCAGGATGTGCTGCGCTATGTGCTCACCGCCAACGCGCCCGAGACTAAGGACAACAACTTCACATGGAAAGACTTCCAGGAGCGCAACAACAGCGAACTGGTGGGCATCTACGGCAACTTCGTAAACCGTGCGCTGCAGCTCACCAAGAAATACTGGAACGGCGTAGTGCCTGCCTGCGGCGAACTGCAGGACATCGACAAGCAGACCATCGAGGAGTTTAAGGACGTCAAGGCCAACGTTGAGCATCTGCTCGACAACTTCAAGTTCCGCGACGCCCTCAAGGAGGCCATGAACCTTGCACGCATCGGCAACAAGTACATAGCCGACTGCGAGCCTTGGAAGGTTGCAAAGACCGACATGAAGCGCGTGGAGACTATCCTCAACATATCTCTCCAGCTCGTTGCCAACCTGGCAATAGCCTTCGAGCCGTTCCTGCCTTTCAGCAGCGCAAAGCTCCGCAAGATGATAAACATCGACCAGTTCGACTGGAATCAGCTCGGCTCTACCGACCTGCTCGAGGCCGGCCATCAGCTTGCTGAGCCCGAACTGCTTTTCGAGAAGATTGAGGACGACGTCATAGAGTTCCAGCTCAAGAAACTCGAGGAGACCAAGAAGGCCAACGAGGCTGCCAACTACAAGGCCAAGGAGATTAAGCCCAACATACCTTTCGAGGACTTTGAGAAGCTCGACATCCGCGTAGGTTTCATCAAGGCATGCGAGAAAGTGAAGAAAGCCGACAAGCTGCTCAAGTTCACTATCGACGACGGAAGCGGTCAGGACCGCACCATCGTCAGCGGCATTGCCAAGTTCTACAAGCCCGAAGACCTCGTGGGCAAGCGTGTCTGCTTCATCGCCAACCTTGCTCCGCGCAAGCTGAAGGGCATCGAGAGCCAGGGCATGATACTCTCTGCCGAGGACTTCGACGGCTCTCTGAGCGTTATAACTACTTCTGCCGACGTTAAGCCGGGCAGCCAGGTGTGCTGATGTATTGGGCATAACGCCGTGCGGGCGGCCTCGGGCACGCTGCGGCAGAGCTGACATTGCCTTACGGAAGACAACGTTATAGCATATAAAATATAACCGGATAATATAAAGACGCATGCTCCATGATGCTGGTGCATGCGTCTTTTATTTTTATGAATGCCGCCGCCGGAGGCCGCCGGTCATGCCTCTCAGGCGTCAATACATGCCCTGACATAACTTATTATGCCGCCGTTGTGCCGTTATTTCGTGCCGTGTTATTATCTTTGCGGCATGAAATATGTTTTCATGTTGATAGGTTCTGTGTCGCTGGTGCTGGGTGTTGCAGGCATATTTCTGCCCCTGCTGCCCACCACGCCCTTTCTTCTGCTTGCGGCGGCGATGTTCTTTCGCAGTTCGCCGCGTGCCTACAGATGGCTTCTCGGGCACAGATATCTCGGTCCGTACATACGCAGCTTCCGCGAGGACCGCAGCATACCGCTGCGCGCCAAGATAGTGGCTTTGTCGCTGCTGTGGCTCACGTCGCTTCATTGTGTGGTGCTGATATTCGACTCCTGGTGGCTGCGTGCCGCCATGCTTGCCGTTGCCCTGGGCGTGAGCTGCTATATCTTGTCGTTCAAGACGCGGCGCAATGCCGACTGAGGGCATTCCTTCAGTTGCCTTTCTTGTTGCCTTCAGTCTTATTATGTAGGTGCAGTGTCCTTGTCCCCGTTGTTTCTTTATCGGTGTAAATATATAAAATGCGACCGGCGTCGGTTCTATCCGTGATAGATTCTGACTGCCGGTCGCACTGCGATGTGTTGCGTTATAAATAACTTAAACTATTTATTGGTCTGGTCTATTCGTATCCGTTCTCCATTCCGTTCATGTTCTCAGAGCCTTCGTTGGCGCTGTTGTTGACCTTCTTCTTAGGTGCCTTTGCCTTCATGTTACCGAAGTTCCATGTCAGCGAGAGGTTCACGGTGCGTCCGCTTCTCCAGTTTTTCTGATAGCGTGTGAAGGTGTCTGAGCTTGTGTAGTTCTCAAACTTGCGCGAGTTGAGCAGGTCGCGGCAGTTGATGGCGAGCGTCAGCTTCTTGTCGAGGAATGTCTTGCGCAGACCCAGGTCCATGCTGAAGTTGGCCTTGCGGTATCCCTGTGTGATCACCTGGCGTGCGCGGTAGCGTCCTGACAGCTGCAAAGATATGTCCCAGGGCAGCATCAGCGAAGCCTGCATGCGTGCGTTCCATGTAAAGTTGTTGTTGCTCTCGCCTGTAACGGTCTGGCCGTCCACGTCGTATGTAAAGCCGTCGAGCTTGTAGTAGTAGGCGTTTGCCGTGGTGGTGAGGTCGAGTATGCGGCATATTCTGTTCTTCAATACCAGTTCGAGACCGGTGCTCAGGCTGTTAGACACGTTCATGTAAGTCTGATACATCATGTTGTCCGTGCTGCTCTGATATTTTATCTGCTGTATGACGTCGCTTGTGGGGCGATAGTATGCGCTAACGAGCATTGAGTGAGCGTCCCATGTCTTCAGGTAGTTGAGTGAGAACGAATTGCTGAACTCAGGAGTAAGTTCGGGGTTACCGAACGATATCATCGATGCGTCGCGGGTGTTCTTGAAGCTGTTGAGCTGGCCTCCCCACGGACGGCGCAGGCGGCGTGTATAGTTGAGCTGCAGCTGCTGTGTCTCGTCGAGCTGATAAGAGAGGAACACGCTCGGGAACAGTTCGAAGTAGTCTTTCTTGAACGGATTGTCGCGTTTCGATGGGTCGTGCTCCTGCTCGTAGGTGTAGCTTTCGGTGTTCACGCGCCAGTATTCGCCACGCAGACCGGCCATTACGCCGAACTTGCCGAACTTCATCGTTGCCGTTGCATAGAGCGCGTGCAGATCCATGTTGTAGATAAAGCGGTTATAGTAAGCCTCGTCTTCCACCTGGTTTACGCCGTCCCATGACGTGTCGTCGATAAAAGACTCCTGCGGAGAGTTCTCTCGGCTGAAGTTGCCTTGGTATCCTGCCTGAAGCATAATCTTGTCGGTTATGGGGTTCTCGTAGTCGAGTTTCACCTCCCACGACCTGTTGTTCATCAGCATCGGGCGATTCTGGTAGTCGTATTCTGTGGGCAGCGGCTCGTCGATATACGTGGTGCTGTCCTGGTAGATGTTGCTCTGGTCCATCTTCCATCTGTTGAAGTCGACGGTGAAGTCGAGATAATGCTTGTCGGTGAAGTTGTGGCGGTAGTTGAATTCGCCGTAGTACATGTTCATGTCAGAGCTTCCCGATGAGCGGCGCAGCATGATGTAGCTGTCCTGCGGTGCGCCTATCGTACCATAGTGATACGGCGTTGTGCCTCCGTTCTTGTGTCCGCCGACCATTGTCATTCCGCTCAGTGTGAACTCGTCCTTGTCGGTTGCGCGGAAGGTTAGTCCGGCGCGTGCGAACATATTGTTGCCCATGCGGTCGTTGTCGGCCGTGTACGACTGATATTCGTTGGTGTTAAGATACTCCTGATAGCTCATCGAGCCGCCGTCGTTGCTGCGGTGGCGGTAGCCCAGGCTTGCGTATCCCTCAAAGCGTCCGATGTTGAAGTTGATGTTGCCGTTCACGTTGGCGCTTCCGCGCGTGCTTCCTCCTGCCTGCACGGAGCCGTAGTATCCTGCCTGGCGGTTCTTCTTCAGTATGATGTTAATGATGCCGGCGCTTCCCTCGGCGCTGAATTTTGCCGACGGGTTGTCTATCACCTCAATTCTCTCTATGCTCTCAGAAGGCAGCTGCTGCAGGATTTCTGCGCGGTTGTCGCTTGTCAGTCCGCTTGCCTTTCCGTTGATCCACACCTCCACGCTGGTGTTGCCGCGCAGCGATATGTTGCCGTCAGTGTCTACCTCTACCGACGGGATGTTCTCCAGCACGTCTGTGGCGTCGCCTCCGGCATTGGTGATGTCCTGCGAAACGTCGAACGACTTGCGGTCAACCTCGAGCCTCATTGTAGGCCTCTGTGCCGTCACCGTAACCTCTTCGAGCGTCTGGCTGTCGTCGTTCATGTAGATCTTCTTAAAGTTCATGTGCCTTCTGTTTTCGGCCACGCTGAACGCTTTTTCAACCGTGGTGTAGCCTATGTAGGTAAGCTTCACGGTGTAGTTGCCATAGGGCAGCTTGTCGATGTAGAACAGGCCTTTCTCGTCTGAGATGGCACCTTTTACGAATTTTGATGTTGCACGGTTATACACAGCAACGTTGACGAAGGGCATAGCCTCTCCCGTCTGTGTATCCTCAACCTTTCCCCTTACGCTGCCTTGCGCATGGCATATGGCGGCGTATAATACTAACAGACTAAAAATAATAAGTTTCTTCATAACACCTATTGTGATGTTTCTAAGCGTGAAAAGTTTAATTGTTAATATGATTTTTCACATTTTATTTGGTTTTACGTCATAAACTGACTAACTTTGCAGTCGGATTGGTCTCATAGTTCAATGGATAGAACAAGTCTCTCCTAAAGATTAGATCCGAGTTCGATTCTCGGTGAGACCACTTTCAGAGCGGCATCCATGCGGTTGCCGCTTTTTTGTTTTGCCGCCCTGCCGTATATGTGCATGCCGTCTGGCAGCCGGGGCGTAGGCATGAGCGATGGGCGAGGGCCTTGCGGCAGATGCGTTGTGCCTCCGCTTTATATATACGCAACAGCCGCTTAATTGTGTCATAACATTATGATATTTTAACGTTGAGGCCGATTTCAGCCTTTTGTTTTAACACATCGCGGAGCGCGTTTCTGCGTTTCACGGGGCCGTGTCTTGCCGCTCTAATGTCCGTTTTGTCCTGTCTTTCATGCCGTTTATGGTCAGAAATTCCCCAAGTTCATCATTCCTTCATTGATTTTCGCCCCGTTTTTCAGTCAGAAAGTCATGCTCTTATGCTGCAAAAGGCATCCTTTTACGCCCTGAAAGCTATCCTTTCGCCTTGCAAAAGGTGGCCTTTCGCATTGCCGTTTCGTGCCATTTGTCATGCCGTTTGCGTAATGTGCTGATTGACAAGGTGTTATAAAACATGCCGTTTTTCGTGTTTTTCATGCCGGAATACGTTCCGCTTTCAAAAATACGGCTGTTTCAGCAATGCCAATTAACTTATTTAACATCTTTTCGTTCCGTCGTCCTGAATACCCATAAATTATTATCCGCCCCGGCAAGTGTGTGCCTCTGCAGGGCCATAAAAATACCGATAATTGGCTATTGCAGACATTCTCGTTTACTGCTAATTTTGCAATGGCTCAGGCTGTCGGCATGAAAACAAGCCGTGACAGGGCAGACTGGCATCATGCAGACTGCCGCCCTGAGTGCCGGGTTAGGCTGTCATCGGGCGCGCAAATACACCTGCGGCCACCGGGCACGGCAGTTACTGATATAACGTACTCCTTTATCCGGCGTGTCGGCTGGCGTGCTGCGGCAAATAATAATTTGGCAGAAATGACGTTGAATAATAGTATATGAAAAAGATTTTCTTAAAGTTTCACTTGTGGCTTTCGGTGCCTTTCGGCATCATAGTCACGCTGATATGCTTCTCGGGCGCCATGCTTGTGTTTGAGCCCGAGGCCGTTAAGCTGCTCAGGCACGACGTGCTGTATGTAGACAGACCTCAGCACACGGCGCTGCCGATAGAAAGTCTCGTGAGGAGCGTTGAGCAGACGCTGCCCGAAGACGTAAGGGTTACGGGCGTAACGATGTATGCCGACCCTGAGATGGCGTGTAAGGTGAATCTCTCAAAGCCGCGCCGCGCTGCCGTGTATGTAAACCAGTATACGGGCGAGGTGAAGGGGCTGTATGAGCGTCCGGCGTTTTTCGCTACGATGCTGAAGCTTCACCGCTGGCTGTTAGACAGTCGTGACGACAGCGGCGGAGTGTTCTGGGGCCGCACCGTTGTGGGCATATCTACCATTGTTTTTGTGCTGGTGCTGCTGTCGGGCATGGTGATATGGTGGCCTAAGACGCGCCGCATGCTGCGCAACAGTCTGAAGATAACCGCATCGAAGGGCCGCCATCTGCTGTGGCGAGGCCTGCACGTGGCAGGCGGAATGTATGTCCTGCTGCTGTTGCTCGTCATGGCTCTTACCGGACTTACGTGGTCGTTCCAATGGTACAGCAAGGGCTTCTATGCCCTCTTCGGCGTCAGCGAGGTGCCCAAGAGCGGCGCCGTGGCGTATGCCGAGCAGGCGAAGAAGGAAAAAAGCAAGGCGAAAGGAGACAGGAATAGGGCTGAAGGCGCCCGTGAAAAGGGCCGGAATGATGCTGCCGCGTGTGCCATGTGGCAGACTGCCTATGACGCCTTGCGCGCCCGCAACCCCGAATATGAGCAGATAACCGTGTCGGACGGCACGGCCGAGGTGGCTTTCGGCGGACTTGGCAACCAGCGTGCTGCCGACAAATATACGTTCGACAAATCGACGGGCAGCATAACGTCGGCGTCGCCCTACGCCGATTCGGCAAGGTCGTCAAAGCTGCGCGGCTGGATAATGTCTGTCCACATGGGCACGTGGGGCGGTATGCTCACGCGCTTGCTGTGGTTCGTCGCCGCCCTGTTTGGCGCCACGCTGCCCCTTACGGGCTATTATCTGTGGATACGCCGCCTGCGCCGCCGTGCGCGATGATGATGTCTCGGATGGCGCAAACTGGGCGTATGTATTGAGTTAATGTAGGCGGCCGGACGGTTGGTTTATGCCGCGTCCTGATGTCATGGCATAGGCACAATTGTCCGGCGAGCAGATATATATAAGATGAAAGGTGGTCTTTTGCATTCCAAAAGGCCACCTTTTGCCGTCTAAAAGGCCGTCTTTTGCCGTCTGAAAGATGACCTTTTATATTGTAAGCAATATGCTTTGTTTTGCTTAACGGTTTTCTTTTGTAGATATGTCGGCGGCAGATGCTGTAAGCATTAAGGCGAGTTTTGCTTACAGATTTTTGGAGTTTGCCGATTAGTCGGCCTCGTTTCCTCTCGTGCTTCATATTTTGATAATGTAAATATTGTCCGTAAATAAAAATAAAAGACTGTTCCACGCCCTTTTATTTTGTATTTCACTCAACTTGCATTAACTTTGAATAAGTTAAGCTTCGTCTCGTAAATAAAAATAAAAGACTGTTTCACGCCCTTTTATTTTGTATTTCACTCAACTTGCATTAACTTTGCAAGCATGTTGAAAAATATACTTTTAGTGGCCTTGGGCGGAGCCTGCGGCAGCGTGGCCCGCTATCTGCTGTCGAAGCTTGTGCAGGACAATGCACTGTCTAATTTCCCCTTCGGCACCATGACGGTCAACATTCTGGGATGCCTGCTGATAGGCATGGTCTACGGACTTGCGGAAAACAACATCAGTATAAGCCCTGCGCTGAAGCTTCTCCTCACGGTAGGCTTCTGCGGAGGATTCACCACGTTCAGCACGTTCATGAACGAGTCGCTCTCGCTCCTGCGTGCCGACAGCGCGGCCATGATGGCCCTTTATGTCGGCGGCAGCGTGGCGCTGGGACTGCTGGCCGTGTTTGCCGGATTGCAAATAATAAAACTAATATAAAATGAAGAAGACGTTTTCATCATTATGCTTGTGCACGCTGGCCCTCATGGCGGCCATGCTGACCTCCTGCAACAACAAGAAGTTTCATATAAACGGAACTGTCACCGAGGCCAAAGACTCTGTGCTGTATCTTGAGAACATGAGTCTCGACGGACCGGTGGTGGTCGATTCGGTTAAGCTCGACGACAAAGGTGCCTTCAGCTTCAGCGGAAAGGCTCCCGATGCCCCCGAGTTCTACAGGCTCAGAATAGCCGGACAGATAATCAACCTCAGCGTTGACTCTACTGAGACGGTTGACGTAAAGGCATCGTATCCCTCTATGGCAACGGGATATACCGTTGACGGCTCGGCCGAATGTGCCACCATCAGAGAGCTCGCCCTGAAGCAGATAGACCTGCAGAACCGCGTGATAGCCGTACAGAACAACCCCAACCTGGGCTACGACCTTACGCGCGACAGCATCGGAAAGCTCGTGGCTGCATATAAGGAAGACATAAAGCGCAACTATATCTATAAGGCACCGATGCGCGCATCGTCGTATTTCGCCCTGTTCCAGACGCTCGGCAACATGCTGATATTCAACCCGCGCGAGAATGCCGACGACGTTAAGGTGTTTGCAGCCGTGGCAACAAGCTGGGACACTTATCATCCCGACGCCCTGAGAGGCAAGAACCTGCACAACATAGCCATTGAAGGCATGAAGAACGTGCGCATCATGCGCAACAAGATGGCAGCCCAGAACATCGATGCCAGCAAGGTGAACGTGTCTAACATCATAGACATCTCGCTGCTCGACAACCAGGGCAACCGCCGCAGCCTGACCGACCTGAAGGGCAAGGTGGTGATGCTCGACTTCCATGTCTTTGGCTCAAACGGTTCTACAAAGCGTATAATGGAGATGCGCGAGCTGTATAACAAATATCACGACCGCGGCTTCGAGATATATCAGGTGGCGTTCGATCCGGATGAACACTTCTGGAAAACGCAGACTGCCGCACTGCCATGGATAAGCGTAAGAGACCCGCAGGGACTGCAGTCGCAGAACCTTGCCGCTTATAACGTGAGCAGCATACCAACCTTCTTCCTCATAGACCGCAACAACGAGGTGAAGAAGCGCGACTCGCAGATAACGGACATAGACGCCGAGATAAACGCCCTGCTTAACTGATATCAGAGGTAAGGCCAAGGCAAAAGAATAAAGGCGGGTTCTATAAATTCGGAATAGACAGCATGACAGCAGCAAAGACAGTCATCGGAAGCCGGATTTATAGAACCCGCCTTAAATTATAACAGAGCGTTGAGGCTTTGCCCCCGCCTTGTGCATGATGACATTCAACATTTATAAATACGTGATAATAGAGATGAAGAACATTAGAAAAATTAGCTTGCTTACCTTCCTGCTGCTCGCATTTGCAGCCGTAAGGCTGTGCGCCGGGCGTCATTACACGGTGATAGTGTCGCTCGACGGATGCCGCTGGGACTATCCGATGATGTACGACACGCCGTTTCTCGACTCGCTCGGAAGTCGCGGCGTTAGCGCCGTTATGCGCCCGTCGTTCCCCTCGAAGACATTCCCCAACCACTATACGCTTGCCACAGGACTCGTGCCCGACCATCACGGAATAATAGCCAACAGGTTTTATGACGTGGCTTCGGGCCGCACCTACAGCATAAGCGACAAGGCAACGAGCAAGGACGGCTCGTTCTACGGAGGCGAACCGATATGGCTCACGGCAAAGCGTCAGGGCGTAAAGGTGGGCGTTGTCTACTGGCCCGGCTCTGATGTGGCCATCAAAGGCATGTATCCCGACTACTACAAGGACTATGCAAAGAAGCCTCTGCTGACATTTCCCGAACGACTTGACGAGGCTGAACGCCTGCTGACGCTGCCCGACAGCGTGCGTCCGCAGCTCGTGATGATATACTTTAACGAGCCCGACCACAGCGGACATTCGTACGGACCGGCATCTAAGCAGACGCGTAAGGCCGTCGAGGAGCTCGACTCGCTGATGTGCAGCCTGTACAAAAGGCTGCGCGCGCTGCCCTGCGGACAGGACATCAACTTCATTGTTACGTCCGACCACGGCATGGCATCCACATCGCCCGAGCGCATAATACGCCTATCTGAATATCTGAAACCCGAATGGTGTGAGCGCGTCATGGCAGACCTGCCCACGCTGATATTCCCCAATAAGGGGCACGAAGACGACATAATGAATGCCCTGAAGGGCGTGGCGCACATACGGACGTGGAAGAAGGATGAAGTGCCCGAGTGCTTCCATTACGGCACCAACCGCAACATTGCGCCGATAGTGGTAATGCCTGACGTGGGCTGGGTGGTGTCGGAAGACGGCAGGGTGATACCCGGCAACCACGGATTCGACCCCTACAACTCAGAACTTAACGTGCCCTTCCGTGCCGAGGGGCCCGACTTCAAGCACGGATATGTGAAGACCGCCATGTTCGACAACACCTGCATATATCCTCTTCTGTCGCGTCTGCTGGGCATAGAGCCTGCCCCTTGCGACGGCAACATAGGCGACGTGGCAGACATGCTCGCGCCGGTTGGACAATAAAACCATATACATATATTCTTTGCGGAGGCAGTGCGGCGGCACGTCTCCGCTTTTTTTGCTCCGTCAGGTGCCGTGAATGTCAACCGTGAAGGACAGAATAAGCACGCTGAACGGGCGTTGAACGTCATTGAGACATCAAGTAACACAAAGGTAAACACATTGAAACGCTATTGTCAGACGATAGCAACGCCGGAGTAATCAGTGTTTTGTTACTTTGCGGCATAACAAGATAAAACATATAAAAGATGCTCGGAATTTTCAACGACTGCTTTCCGCCGATAATGGACGGGGTGTCTGTAACGGTGCAGAACTATGCGCGGTGGCTCAACCGCAAGTGCAACAACGTGTGCGTGGTGACGCCTTCGGTGCCCGGTACGGTGTATGATGAGGAGTTTCCCGTTTACAATTACTTCTCTCTGCCCATACCCATGCGCAAGCCTTACCGCATGGGCTTCCCGCGTGTCGACCTGCCTTTCCGCTCCCGTATAGGCAAAGTCGGCTTCTCGCTGGTGCATGCCCACAGTCCGTTTTCGTCGGGCAGGCTGGCGCTGAAGATTGCGCGCGAGCAGAACATCCCCATCGTTGCCACGTTCCACTCTAAATACCGGGCCGACTTTGAGCGCGCCATACCAAACAAGATGGTTGTCGACTATATGGTGAAAAACGTCGTCGACTTCTACAGTCAGGCCGACGAGGTGTGGATTCCGCAGGCATCTGTCGAGGATACTCTGCGCGAATATGGCTACAAGGGCAGGGTGGAAGTGGTGGACAACGGCAACGACTTTGCCGCCGACACACGCACAGACCTGCTCAGGAGCGAAGGCCGCGCGATGCTCGGGGCAGGACGCTGCGAGCCGGTGCTGCTCTTCGTGGGGCAGCATATCTATGAGAAGAATCCGCAGCTCATCATCCGCTCGCTCGCCAACATGCGCGACCGCTCATGGCATATGTATTTCATAGGCACGGGATATGCCGCCGGCGAACTGCGGCAGATGGTGCAGTCAAAGGGACTTGACGACAGAGTGACGTTCCTCGGACAGATAACCGACCGCGAGAAGCTGAAGCGCTGTTATGCCGCTGCCGACGTGTTCCTCTTTCCGTCGCTCTACGACAACGCTCCGCTCGTGGTGCGCGAGGCTGCAGCCATGCACACGCCGTCGCTCATGGCGCAAGGCTCGACGGCTGCAAGCGTGATAAGAGACAACGTGAACGGCTTTTTGTGCAGTGCCGACGAACAGGGCTTTACGGAGCGCCTGGTGCAGATTCTTGCCGACGAGCGCCTGCGCCGTGCAGCCGGCGACAACGCACGCGCCACGCTGGCACGCTCATGGCAGGACATAGCCGACGAGGTCTACGACCGCTACATGCATCTCGTGCGCCGTCGCGGAGGCATGCTCTCGGCATGATTTCAAGGATGATTTTACAGCCGTCTGCGTCGTGACGACGCCCGTGGCGGCATACATGATACAGCAAAAACCTTTATTTCTATACTATTTATGACACACATTCTAAGGCGTTGCCGGGCGGACAATGGTGCCGTCGGCAACGCCTTGTCTTTCAGACAGTTAAAGACGGCTTTCCAAAAGACCGTCTTTTAGCCTCTGAAAGGTGCCCTTTCGGGCGCTGAAAGGCCACCTTTTGCAGCGCGAAACATGCCCTTTTGCAAAGCCGTCTGCGGTATGATGAAAAATATTTACATATATCCCGGCTTTTCGTCCGTTTGGGGCATGCGCCCATCAGTTGTCGTTCTGTGATCCATGTGATGCGCCGTGGCGGCGCCGATGAAACCTCCATGTGGCAAAAAAGCCGCGCAGACGGACGAAAGAGCGTGAAAAAATGTATTAAAAGGCATAACTTTTTGCAAAGCCGGATAAAAATCTTATTTTTGCAGACTATATGGTACTGAATTATATTTGGATAGCATTTTTCGTGGTTGCCTTCGTCATAGCCTTGTTCAGGCTTGTGGTGATGGGCGACACCGAGGTGTTTCCCGAAATAATGAACTCCACGTTTGCCTCGTCCAAGACGGCCTTCGAGATATCCCTCGGCCTTACGGGCGTGCTGTCGCTGTGGCTCGGCATAATGAAGATAGGCGAGCGCGGCGGTGTGGTCAATGCGCTGGCAAGGGTGCTTAGTCCGGTGTTCACGCGCCTCTTTCCCGACATACCGAAGGGCCATCCCGTTACGGGCAGCATATTCATGAATATAGCCGCCAACATGCTCGGCCTCGACAATGCTGCCACTCCGCTCGGCCTCAAGGCCATGGAACAGATGCAGACGCTCAACACAAGGAAGGATACGGCAACGAATCCGATGATAATGTTCCTCGTGCTCAACACGTCGGGGCTAACCATCATCCCCGTTTCCATAATGGTCTACCGTGCCCAGATGGGCGCGGCACAGCCCACGGATATATTCATCCCCATACTCCTTGCCACGTTCTTCTCAACGCTGACGGGCATCATCGTCACCAGTCTATACCAGCGCATCAACCTGCTTAACCGCGTGATGCTGCTCACCCTGGGCGGCCTTTGCGTTGCGGTGGCAGCCGTGATGTGGGGCTTCGGCAGGCTCGACAAGGAGCAGATGAACATCGTTAGCACGTCGGTGGCCAACATTCTGCTGTTCACCATCATCATAACATTCATCCTTGCAGGAGTCAGAAAGAAGGTGAACGTCTACGATGCGTTCATCGAAGGCGCCAAGGACGGCTTTTCGACGGCCGTGAGGATAATACCTTATCTGGTGGCAATACTCGTTGGAATCGGCGTTTTTCGCGCCTCGGGAGCCATGGATATGCTCATAGGCGGCATAAAATGGGTGGTTGAGGCCTGCGGTGGCAACACCGACTTTGTGGGCGCATTGCCCACGGCACTGATGAAACCGCTGTCGGGCAGCGGTGCGCGCGGCATGATGGTGGACGCCATGACAACCTACGGCGCCGACTCGTTCGTGGGCCGTCTGAGCTGCATCTTCCAGGGATCAACCGACACCACGTTCTATATCCTTGCCGTATACTTCGGAAGCGTGGGCGTAAGATACACCCGCCACGCCGTGGCCTGCGGTCTTCTGGCCGACCTTGCCGGCGTGATAGCGGCCATAGCTATATGCTATATGTTCTTCGGATGATGCCGCAGGGCAGTAAGAAGGGCATTAATATGATGTCAGAAAATATAACTTATTAGATATTATGAGTAATCTTAAAGGTCTTGCAAAAGACACGGCCATCTACGGACTGAGCAGCATCGTGGGCCGTTTTCTCAACTATCTGCTCGTGCCTCTCTACACCGCCAAGCTCTCGGCGGCAAGCGGCGGCTACGGGGTTATAACCAACGTGTATGCCTATACGGCGCTGCTGCTCGTCATCCTTACCTACGGTATGGAGACAACCTTCTTCCGCTTTGCTAACAAGGAGGGCGAAAATCCGCAGAAAGTATACTCAACCACGCTCATGGCAGTAGGCTTCACGTCGCTCCTGTTCGTGGCGTTGGTGCTGGCGTTCATAGGTCCCATTTCATCGGCTATGGGCTATGCAGAGCATCCCTCGTATGTGTGGGTTATGGCAATAGCCGTTGCGCTCGACGCGTTTCAGTGCATCCCGTTTGCATATCTGCGCTACAAGAAGCGCCCGATAAAGTTTGCCGCGCTCAAGCTCTTTAACATCGTGCTTACCATTGCGCTCAACCTTGTGTTCTTCCTGCTGCTGCCCGCGCTCTACGAAAATGGCGGAAACGGCGGTTTCATCGGCAATATCTACAGTCCGGAGGTGGGCGTAGGCTATGTGTTCTACATCAACCTGTTCTGCTCAGCCTCGCTTATGTTCCTGCTTGTAAAGGAACTTACGGGCTTCAAATACACCTTCGACCGCGCCCTCATGCGCCGCATGCTGTCTTACAGCTGGCCTATCCTGGTGCTCGGCATTGCCGGAATACTTAATCAGACGGCCGACAAGATACTCTTTCCTTATATCTACAAGAACGCCGATGCCCACTCACAGCTCGGCATCTACGGCGCCGCCAGCAAGATAGCTATGATCATGGCCATGATAACTCAGGCGTTCCGCTATGCCTACGAGCCGTTCGTGTTCGGCAAGGCGAAGGACAAAGACAACCGCGAAACCTACGCCAAGGCAATGAAGTATTTTGTTGTCTTCACCCTTCTGGCATTCCTCGTAGTGATAGGATATATGGACATTCTGCGCCATCTCATCGGCCGCGACTACTGGAGCGGACTCAAGGTGGTGCCAATCGTGATGGCGGCAGAGATAATGATGGGTGTATATTTCAACCTGTCGTTCTGGTATAAACTAATCGACAAGACCATCTGGGGCGCCTGGTTCTCCGGGGCAGGCTGCCTGGTGCTCATCCTTGTCAACGTGATATTCGTGCCCCGCTTCGGCTACATTGCCTGTGCGTGGGGCGGATTTGCAGGCTACGGCACGGCGATGCTGCTCTCTTACTTCGTAGGACAGAAGCATTATCCGATAGCCTATCCCGTCAAAGACATCATGCTCTATGTGGGAGTGGCCCTCGTTATGTTCGTTGCCATGCGCTTTGCCAACGCCGATCTGCCCGTATGGGCTGCCCTCGGTGTCAACACACTGCTCATAGTGATGTTCATGGCGATGATCGTTAAGCGCGACTTCCCGCTTTCCGGGCTTCCCGTCGTCGGCAAATACTTCCGCAAGTAGCGTGCCGCACGGTGCCCCTTGCGCCGTCTGTGGCGATGCGGGACGTCAGTGACCGTAACAGATATAATAATATAATCGACAATTATCCTTAATCCTTTTAAAACATACACAATGAAAAAAGCAAAAGCTCTATTACTTTCAGCGCTCATGGCGGCTGCCCCCATGGCTCATGCTGACGAAGGAATGTGGACGCTCTACAACCTGCCACAGGCTGTTTACGACCAGATGAAATCTTACGGTTTCAGTCTTCCTTACAACGACATTTATGGCAGCAAGGACGCCATCAAGAACTCTGTAGTGCTCTTTGGCGGCTTCTGCTCGGGCGTGGTTGTATCGCCCGACGGCCTTGTATTCACCAACCATCACTGCGGTTTTGAGGCAATACGCAGCCACTCTACCGTGGAGCACGACTACATGCTCAACGGCTTCTATGCCAAGAGCTATGAAGAAGAGCTTCCTAACGAAAACCTCTTCGTTAGCTTTATGGTTAAGCAAGAGGACGTAAGCCAGCGCCTCAAGGCTCTCGGCATCGACAAACTGTCTGACGAGGAGGCCACACAGCTCATCGACTCTGTTGCCGCCGCTATGACAGAAGAGGCACGTCAGGCCGACAAGGGTCTTCACGTGGAGATTGACCCATACTATGAAGGCAACCAGTATTTTGCCACTACATACCGCATGTTTACCGACGTGCGCCTCGTTTTCACCGTACCTAAGTCTATGGGTAAGTTCGGTGGCGAGACAGACAACTGGATGTGGCCGCGCCAGACATGCGACTTCAGCGTGTTCCGTATATATGCCGACCCGAAGACTAACGGCCCGGCAGAATATTCTAAGGACAACGTGCCCTACAAGGCACCTCACTGGGCACAGGTTTCGCTCGACGGATACAAGGACGGCGACTTCGCAATGACTGTTGGTTATCCCGGAAGCACCGAGCGTTATCTCTCTTCTTACGGCATCAAGGAAATGCGCGACGCAGGCAACGCAACACGTGTGCAGGTGCGCGGCGTAAAGCAGGAGATAATGAAGCGCCACATGCAGGCCGACGAGGCTGTGCGCATCAAGTATGACTCTAAGTACGCACAGAGCGCCAACTACTGGAAAAACTCTATGGGTATGAACAAATGTATCGATTCTATCGGTATCATCGGCCAGAAGCAGGCTTACGAGAAGCTTATCCGCCAGTATCAGGAGAAGACAGGATACCTGCAGGGCAAGCTCGACTTCGACAAGATGGCCAAGCTCTATGGCGAGCGTTTCGACCGCATGCGTGCATTCTATTACTGGTATGAGACATTCAACGGAACATGCGAGCTGACATCACGCGCGCTCAAATACTGCAACGGCATGGAGGCCAAGGGCTCAGAGAAAGACTCGCTGAAGATGTACAACGAGTTTGAGGACAACAGCGACGCATGGGACGAGGCACTGGATAAAGAGGTGTTCTCTGTGCTGCTCCAGAACTACCGCGAGCACGTAGACAAGCAGTATCTGCCGTCGTTCTACACAACAATCGACAAGAAGTTCAAGGGCAACTGCAAGGCTTATGTTGACTATCTCTACAAGAAGTCTATCCTCATGAAGAAGGGCGCAAAGATCTACTTCAACAAGAAGGGTACAGAGAAAGACCCGGGCATACAGCTCGGACTGTCGCTCCAGAAGTATCTGGCTGACCAGAAGGAGGCTCTTGGAACACTCAGCGACTCGATAGCTCTGCAGGAGAAATATCTCTGCGCCGCACGTCTGCGCATGGAAGAGGATATGCCTCACTACAGCGACGCCAACATGACAATGCGCCTCAGCTACGGACGCGTTGGCGGATTCACCATGAACGGCTCGCCTTCAGGCTACTATACAACAGCCGAGAGCATCGTCAAGAAGATGAAGACCGGTGACAACTTCTCTGACTATTATGCAGAGCCTATCATGTCAGAACTCCTTTCAGCCAAGGACTTCGGCAAGTATCAGGACAAGACAACGGGCAAGATGCAGCTCTGCTTCCTGACAAACAACGACATCACCGGCGGTAACAGCGGCTCGCCTATGTTCAACGGCAAGGGCGAACTCATCGGTTTGGCCTTCGACGGCAACTGGGACAGCCTGTCAAGCGACATCTACTTCGAGAAGAACCTGGCACGCTGCATCGGTGTTGACATCCGCTATGTCATCTTCATGATGGACAAGTGGGGCCACGCTGACCGTCTGCTCAAGGAAATGAACGTAGAGTAATGCTCTCTGCGTAAATATAAAATACCGTTGTGATAACGGATTTGTCTTTCATATGATTTAGCTATGGCGCGCCGCAAAAGCGGCGCGCTTTTTTATGTCTTATGCCTGCGAGGCCTGGCCAGGGCCTTCTCGAGGTCTATGGGAGATATAAACCTTATTGTTACTATTGCGCATTGTGGCGGAGATAATAGGCCTTCAGACAGAAAAATCGCCGTCTCATCGCATCCGTGAAGTGTCTGCCGTGCGCCTGTTATGACCGTAAATGCCGCGCTGACGAAAATAATTTGCGCCTATAATGTTTTTTAGATGTTTTGAGAGAAGAGTTTGGCCGTAACTGATTAAATTTGCAGAAACAATATTTTAGCTTATGAAAAAACTTATTTTTGCGCTCTTCGTGAGCCTCGTTCCGCTGCTGTTGCCGGCGCAGACCGACTCAACATTCAACGTTACCCTGCACAACGACGAATATAAAATATACATAACGATGAATCTATACGACAAGAACGTGGACGTGCCGGGGCAGGCCGTGTTGGGCAAAGTGGACGGATTCATCGCCTCTAAGCAGAGCACGGGCAAGTGGATTATCGTGTCGTCGCAGATTAAAAGCAAGAATGAGGCCGAGATAGAAGTGATCAACGACTACGGCAGCGAGGACTTCACGGCCGTGATAAAGCGCAACTCGGACGGCACCTACTCGTACACCAAGAAGGGCGGAAGTACGCTGAAGTTTGCCGTAAGAGGCAAATGGCAGAAGATTCCCGGCAGTCTTGAGTTCGTGAAATAGCCGATTTCATCGTATTTTTCACCTTGATGCATAACCATGTATTGTGCTTTACAGGAGCGCAATACATGGTTTTTGTTTCCCTGCACCTGTTATAGTAAAGCCGCGGGCTCACCCGGTGTGTGGCTTTGTTCTTACGTTTAACTGAAGAATAAAGGTAGAATATTGAATGGTTCATGTGCCGCTCAGATGTCCTGCAGCGGTCTGTGTCAGCTCTCTTGGCGATATATTATGCCGCTGACATTCTGCCGTAACCGCCGCATTATCCGCAGAAAACATAGCCGGCAGCCTTTCCGCCGCCTTGAAAATACATCTGTAACCTTAATATCCGATATGCTTACACATTGATTTTTGTTGACGCTCTCATACTGCGATATTTGAAAATACAAACCATTTGGCCGCAAAAATGGCTCAAAATCGTGTGCAAACGCAAAAGCTTAGATAGCAGTATGTTACATGCACCGATGCCGTTTTGTGCAAAGATTTTTGTCAGGTTTGGGACAAAAACGCCCGTTTTTCAATGAAAAAACAGGGCTGTTTGTGCGATGAAACCGGCCTGTTTTCTGCTGAAAAGTGGCCGAGTTATTTTCCAAAAGCATACCTTTTGCATGATAATGTAAATATACTTTACCATGAAGGCAGTCTGCCTGCCTTATTATTTTCTATTTTATCGGAAAATCTGTACATTTTTGCGGTGACACAATGACAGGCTTCGGCCTGCTTAACGTGTCACGGAGCTATCTACGGATGGCTGCCCTAAGTCGTTGCGGCAGAGGCAAAAGGCATGTAGGGCAGGCGTAACTCTTGAGATTAGTCAGGTCTGATTCGGTCTTCGTCCATATTTTTCGTATATCCGTCTATGTTTTTGGTCTATAAAACCCTGCGGTTTAGTATATGCATGGTCGGCAGCCTGCCGTGATTCTTTTCGCGGCTCATACATTTTTGCTAACTTTGCACCCGAATAAGATAATAGAGGATAACAATGAAACAAAACATGAAAGTATTTATTCCTGCCACGCTCGGCATGCTTACGGCCTTCGGTCCGTTCGTTACAGACTTCTATCTTCCGGTGCTGCCGGAGATGACAGGCTATTTCCACACCACGCCCGCGTTGGCCTCCATGAGCCTCACGGCCGGCATGATAGGTCTTGCCGCCGGTCAGCTGTTCATAGGGCCGCTCACCGACAAGTACGGGCGCAAGCGCATATTGGTTGGCTCTATGCTGCTCTTTGTGGTGGCGTCGCTGCTGTGCATATTCTCGGGAGATATATTTATGTTTAACGCCATGCGCGTGCTGCAGGGACTGGCCGGCGCGGGCGGCATAGTGATAGCCAAGAGCATGTCGGCCGACATGTACACAGGCCGCGAGCTTGCCAGCTTCATGGCTCTGCTAGGCGCCATCAACGGCATTGCACCAGTGTGCGCCCCGGTGGTCGGCGGACTTATGGCCGGCGTTACGTCGTGGACAGGCGTTTTTGCAGTCATTCTTGCCGTGGGAATCATGCTCATGGTGTGCAGTATGTTTCTGCCTGAGACGCTGCAGCCTGCCAACCGCATACGGAAGAGCGTGATAAAGGTGTACGGCAATCTGTTCCGCGTGTTCCGCAACTCTCGCTTCACTCTTTCCGTCATGGCCGAGATGGCTTGCTTCTTTATGTTCTTTGCCTATATAGCCTCTTCGCCGTTCATCATGCAGCAGGTGTATCATCTTTCGCCGCTCGGATATAGCCTCTGCTTCGGCCTGAACGCGCTCATGATAGGCGTTGGCGCCGCCATGGCCACGCGTTTCCGCAGTCAGGGCACATGCCTGCGCTTCGGCGGTCTGGGCATGCTTGCCGGCACGCTGCTGCTTGCGTTCCTGCTCAACACGGCCATGCCCCTCTGGATAGTCATGCTGGCATATATCTACACGCTGATATGCTTCGGACTGATGCAGCCGCCTTTGACGGCCATAGCCCTCGACAGCGAGCGCGACAATGCCGGTGCTGCCAGTGCCATCTTCGGTGCCTCCGGCTTTGTTGCCGGTGCCCTTTCGAGTCCGCTTGTAGGCATTGGCGACGTAACCCTCACTTCGGGCCTCGTCATGGCATGCGGAGCCGTTGTCTGCCTCCTGTTTATCCTGCCGCTGAGCAGCAAGTTGCGCGCCGTTGCGGCATAGGCGTGCTCCGTTGAGGCTGATTCCTTCTTAATTGTGCCAGACTCTTGTTACAGAAAATAAAAACAGCGTGGAAACTGCTAAGACAGTTTCCACGCTGTTATGTTTTATAGTCGGGGTCATATTATCTCATAACTTTTTTTGCCGTCTTTCCGTTGGCGTACTTAATGATGTTTACACCCTTTTTCGGAGCAGTCAGTTTGCGTCCGTCAAGGCTGTAGTATGCAACAATGCTGCCGTTGTCTTCTGATACAGTTCCGCTTATCGATGTAACGTCTTCGTTTGTAAATTCGACGGTTATCGACGGGCCTGCAATTCCGTCAGAAGTGTCGTTGGCATCTGCGAGCTTCTTCACTGTATATGTTATGGTCATCAGCGAGCCGGGCTTTACGTTGGCTACAGGGTTGTCGCCAAAAGGATTATAGTTGGCGTCGAGTATCCATTCGTCCATGAACGGTTCAGTGTCGCCCATCATTGGTGATACGGCAGAGGTGTAGCTTCCGGCTTCAAGGTTAGGCGACTTGCAGTTGACGAAGCATATCTGATATGCAGTTCCTTCAGTCATCTCTTTTATGGTATAGTCAACTCTTGCGTAAACCGAGCCTTCCACGTTCTTTTTTACCGACAAGCCCGAATGAATCACAGGGCCGTAGAACGTATCGTTCTCAATGTTTGTACGTTTTATTGTAGTGCCGTCTTCTATTACATTTCCTTCGGCATCAATAAAAGAAAACGTGTTGTCAATTTGTGCGTTGGCAAACAGGCTTCCTGTCAATAAAGACAGTGCTAAGGTAAAAACTCTTCTCATATTTCTAAAGTTGATTAATGTTTTTTGTTTATATTATATATGTTATTTTAAAATTAATGAAAAAATCTGTCGGGCTATTAACAGAAATTCATCTCTTAAATCACAGTTATAAATGTTTATCATAGCGTATTCTGCAAGATACACCGGTGTTTTTTCGTCTTTAACGATGAGTTTTGGCTCATACGGAAGAGCTGTCGTATTTTAATATAATGTGTCCGATGTTCTATATTGTCGGTGCAAAGATATTAAAAAGAATGATATTGTGTATATGTGTCGTGTAATATTTTGATATTTATTATCCGTTAACGGTTTTATAATGATAATCTGTTGCGCTGTATTCTTTCAATATGCATAAATATTCATAGGTATATGAATATGTATTGTATATTTTTTTTAGGGCATATAGCTCAACAAATTGTCTTTATGTACGCATGTTTTGTGTGATTATAAGTGAAATGTATGTTTTTTGCTCATGTTTTAAAGTATGATGTAAAAATTTTTGATAATTATTTTTAGTATAATGCGAATTATTTTTATAATATTAGCACATATAGGTTAAAAAACAGTATATAAATGTGAATATTTACCCGTGCCTTTTAACTTTTTATGTAATATTTTTTTTATACTTTTTTTATTTTATGATAAAATAAAATTAAACTATGGTTATTTATGATAAATTTTTACTAAAAATAATTGTATTACTTTTAATATATTACTTTTATGAATTTTAACCATAATGTTTGTTTTTGCTTTTGATGAATTTATATTTAATTGTTAATTGTTGTGAACAATTAGATATTAAAGACACACATTCTCTATTAATTTATATGCAAATTCGGTTAAGTGTAATATTATGATAAAAGGTTCTACTTTTGTTATGGGAATGCTGATGCTCCCAATTTGTATGTCTGCACAGACAAAAATAGGTTACAGTAATGGCGATTTCGAACGTACTGACGGTGTAAGGCTCAATAGCAGCGAACAGCAGTCGGCTGCTATTAGGATACCTGTGTCAAAGTTGAAGACCTTGGCAGGTAAGAAAATTACAGGTGTCAGAGGCGTGTTCGGTACGAGAAACGTCGAGTCGGTTAAGTTCTTTATCACGGACAATCTTAACGGCACTCCTTTGTACGAGCAGGCTATTAGCGGAGTAAGTACAAGTTGGAAGAATTTTACTCTTGACACACCTTTTGAAATAACAGCAGATAAGGACCTTTATTTCGGCTTTACAGTTACGAGCACCACTAACTACAGACCTTTGGCTTTCGACCGCAGCTACGGAGAGAAAGGCTGTTCATACGGCGTAAATGAAGACGGAGAATGGGTGGATCTGTTCAGCAACAAGATGGGATGCTTTAACATTATGTTGCTTGTTGATGATGCACCGGCTTTTGTTGATGTGTCAGTGCGTCCTTTCGATGCTGATGGCTATTATAAGACTGAAAGCGAATATAAATTTCAGGGTCAGTTGTATAACTTCGGAAGTGAGACTGTGACAAGTTTTGACGTTCACTGCAAGTTTGACAACAAAGAGACAGAGACATTTACAGTAAGCGGAGTGTCGATACCCAATGCGTCAACATATAATTTTGATATTCCGAATATACTGACAGAGAGCCAGGGACGCAAGGTGGTCGAACTGTCTGTAGATAATATAAACGGCACGGCAGACACTGATGCCACGGATAACGAGTGCCAAAGTACGGTCTATTTCTATCCGGCTGACATTCAGCGCTCATATTTGCTTGAGAATTTCACTTCTCAGCTTTGCATCAACTGCCCTGACGGCCATGAAGTAATGGAGGCAACGCTCAAGGACCGCACCGAAAGCATAGTTCAGATCGGACACCATTCCGGCTATCAGCCTGATTCTTTCACGATGGAAGAGGATGATGCCTATGTTGACTTTTATAACAGCAGCTCAACGTTTGCTCCTGCTTTTATGCTTAACAGAGCTACGAATGAGAATATAAGTGCAGCTTCACCGGTGTTTAACGTAAGCCGTGTTTATATAAATGAGAGCATTGATAAACAGGCAACAATTCAGCCCTATGTTGAATTGCAGTTGAATACTGATTTTGACAAGAACACCAGTCTGCTTTCCGGTACGGTTAAGATAAAGACCTATGTAAAGCCGGCAGGAACAGATCCGAGACTTACATTGTGCATTGTTCAGGACTCAATTATGGGTATGCAGCAGAACGGAGGTTCGGCTTATATGCACAGACACGTGTTCAGAGGCTGTCTGAACGGTGCTTGGGGCGAGTCGGTTGCTCTTGAAGAAGGTAAGGAATTTACAAAAGAAATTTCATATACATTGCCTGACAGCATATTGTCTACATACTATGGCATAAACGTAAAGACACTGCCGGAACAGATGTATCTTGTTGCTATCGTAAGCAACTATAATCCTTCAGACGTTACAGACCGTAAGGTGTATAACTGTGCTGAAGTGAGATTTACAGACGGAGGTGCTGCCAGCGGCATTAGTGAAGTGGTGGAGAATAATGTCAGCGGACGCCTGTATGGCTCTTCAGACTGTGTTAAGGCAGACGGAAACTTCGACCGCATGTATGTATATGACATAAACGGAAAACTTGTGCGCAAGTGTGAAAATCCGGGTGAAACATTTACTCTCAGTCCTGGAATATATGTAACCAGGGCTGTCAGAGACGGCAAGACAGCTACGGCTAAATCAGTTATTGCCCGCTGAATAATGTAAAAATAAGTTTAGCATGAGTAGAATGTGGGGACTGGCATATGGCACCAGTCCCCGGTTCTACAAGCTATCACGCATGGTGTTGTGTGAAAACCTTGACGACTCTTAAACGTTGTTACTTAACATTTAATACTAGGGGTAAATCATTATATACTAATTTTTTAACAATTAAAGCCTATGATTAAACATTACGCTGCTGCATTATTGGCGGCAATTACTGTAGGTGGAACTGCCTTTGCGCAGAGTCCGGATATGAAGTTGAGATGCGTAGAAAAATGGGGTGATGCTATGGGTGATGCCAAAGGTATCAGCACCAAGGCTGTAAGTTATTACAATTCAGACAATCAGATTGTTTCTGAAACAGACTATGGCGCTGATTATGTCACCGGTGAGTATCTTCCAAGCAGATTCACTGTCTATGAGTATAATGACAAGAAACAGCTTGTTAAGAAGTATTCTCAGCAATATGGATTGTATGACGGCGAGGATCTCGCCTTTAAGGCATCTGTCGACACTGTTTACTATTCGTATGACGATGCTGGCAGACTGATCTGTGAACAAGGAATTCAGTCAAAGGATTCTATTGTTTACGAGTATGACGATCAGGGCAACAAAGTGAGATATGCAAGATATTTGCCTGATTTCTACGGAACTGTAAACAACGGACAGCCTTATATTATGCAGGAGGAGAGATACAGCGACTTCGTTGCTCCTAATTGTCCGAGAAAAATAGTAGGTGACGGCAGATATGACAGCTATAAGGTTTCTTACGACATTGCCTATGATGCTGACTTTAACATGATTTCCAAGAAAAAGTTCAACTCAAGCGATGTTCCGACGGAAAGCGAGTATTGGACATACAATAACGGACAACTGACCAACTATATTAAATATAAGGTTAGCAGCGTTGCCGGCGAGAACGATGAAACGACTTATGAGGAAACTCCTACCACTAAGACGGAATACACTGTAGTTGGCGAAGATCCTTTGCGTATAAAGGAGCAGGGTTATAGTTATAACAAGCAAAATTCAAGTTGGGGTACAAATGTTTATTATTATGTATCAGAATATTTTAAACCAGATGCAACTTCGGCTCCTGAGTTATCTGCTGAAAAAGTAACGGATAAACTTAATGCTGTTAAATTAACCTTCAATGCTGTGCCTTTGAGCGGTGTTCAGAACGTAGCTTATGACATTATGCGTCATGGAATAAAGGTTGCACGCCTGACATCTGCAGATGCGAAAGACGGTCAGATAACCTATACAGACGAGAATGTAAAGAATGGTTACTACGACTATTTTGTGCAGACTGTTGACGCTGATGCCGACACAAGTGGTGAAGAGGCACTTAATTCTTACGGATTTGGTATGAACTCTTCAAATCTTATCCGTGTTAACTTTGATACGGAGCTACCTGCTGTGACGAATATACATAAGGCATATGTAGATTATGTTGACGGCCAGTGCTTTGCTACGTTGAAATGGGATGAGCCCGCCAATAAGGATTATTATAAATTTGTCAAGTATAATGTGTTCGTTAAAGGCATGAAAATACAAGACAATCAGGGTGACACTCTTACCACTAACAGCTATAGAATAGCCATTGGATGGGGTTCTGAAGCTAATAATATCTCAAAGGATCTTTATGTACAGGCTGTTTATGCCATAGGTAAGGTTAACAGTGATACTGTTACTATAGACAACAAGGCTTACAGTCTGGATGGATATGTTGCCCGCTCAGTTGAGAAATGGGGCGATGTTATGGGTACAGCCAAAGGTATCAGCACTAAGGATGTAAGCTATTACAACTCAGACAATCTTATTATTTCTGCTGCCAATTATGGTGCTGATTATGTAACTGGCGAATTTGTTCCGAGCAGATTCAATATCTATGTTTATAATGATAAGAAGCAATTGGTTAAAATGTACTCACAGCAATATGGTCTGTATGATGGTGAGGACTTTGCTTTCAAGGCTTCTAACGACACTACATTCTATTCATATGACGATGCAGGAAGACTGGTTTGCGAGTATAACATGCAGAGCAAAGACTCTATCATATATGAATATGATGAAAACGGCAACAAGGTAAGATACGCCCGTTACAGACCAGATACTTATGGAACAATGAACGGCGGTAAACCTTATATCATGCAAGAAGAGAGCTACAGCGATTTTATTGCTCTCGACTGTCCTACAAAAGTTAAAGGCGACGGAAAATATGATAACTATAAGTTTACCATGGACGTTGTCTATGATGGTAGAAACAATGTGATTTCAAAGAAAAAGTATGATGTTAACGGCGTTCCTACACAGAGTGAATATTGGGACTATGTTGACGGTTTGCTTTCTACTTATATAACTTATGATATAAATGCAGAAGAAGGAGAAAATGGCGAAACCGTTTATGAGGAAATGCCAAACACTAAGACTGTATATACGCTTGAAAGCGCTGAACCTATGCGTATAAAGAATCAGGCATATACATATAATCCTTATGATTCAAACTGGGGCGAAAACGCTTATTATTATGTTACAGAGTACTATAAGCCGGAGAGCGAGACAGCTCCTAAGCTGGTAGCTGAGAAAGTTGCTGATAAAATTAATACTGTAAAACTTACGTTTGATGCAACAACAATAGAAGGTGTTCAGAATGTTGCTTATGACATTATGCGTCATGGTATCAAGATTGCCAGAGTAACTGCTGAAGACGCTGTTGACGGTATGATTACTTATACTGACGAGTATGTAAAGAATGGCGACTATGAATATTTTGTTCAGCCTGTTGACGCAGACGCAGACAAGAGCGGCGAAGAGCCTATGAATTCATATGGATATGGTATGAACGTATCAGATCTTGTGCGCGCTAATGTTTACACAGAGCTTCCTGCAGTTACAAACGTTCATGGTGTTGACGTTTCTTATGAAGCAGGAGAGTGCTTTGTTACAATAGAATGGGATGAGCCTGCAGACAAGGACAAGTATATGTTCGTTCAGTATAATGTATTTGTCAAGGGAATGAAGATTCAGGACAATTTCGAGAATCCTATTACAACCAACAGCTACAAGATGTCTATTGGCTGGGGTGACGAGAATACAGAATTGTCTTCAGACATCTATGTTCAGGCTGTATATGCCATAGGTAAGGCTAACAGTGATACAGTTACTATCTCTAACGATATAATTCCGTCTGCAATTGATGCTGTTAATGCAGGTCCTGATTTCAGCTATAACAATGGCATATTGACAGTTGCTGATGGTGCTACAATGGATGTCAGCTCAATCAACGGAACTGTAATAGCAGTAGGCCGCAAAGAACCTCTTGACCTTACAAGCAATCCTGCCGGTGTATACCTTGTTAAGGTAACCAAGAATGGTGTTTCTTCTGTATACAAAGTTGTTGCAGGCAGTAAGCACTAATGTAGATATGTCCAAGTATGCGCCATGAAAATGGTGCATACCTGGACTTTTTAAATCTAATACAGGCAACTACAATCATAATAAAGCGTATAAATAGTTTCTACATGAAAAGAGTACTTACAGGTGTAATGGCTGCTGCTCTCTCTGTTGTGGCTATGGGACAGTCAAAGGTCTATTTGTCCGATAATTTCGACAATGGTATTCCTTCTGACTTTGTTACTATAGACCGTGACGAGAATCCAGTGGCTACGTTCTGTTATAAAAATGTTTCCATAAATCCAAGCTGGATAGCCAATGTCATAGATGTTAAAACAAATAAGGCTGCATTCAGCTTCACGCAAGGTAATTATAACTTCGCGCAGGAAAACTGGCTCATAACACCGCAAATTTCCATTGATTCTGACTCAGAGGCTTATCTCTGTTGGGACGGCAAGTCTGTGTATAATGATTACTTGGAAGACTATAAGGTAATGGTGTCTACAGGTAATGATGATACGGGCAGCTTTAAGGAACTTTTTAGTGTTAATGGGGAAAGCTATTTTTGGAAGACTCACACCGTGTCGCTTAAACAGTTTGCCGGTCAGAAGATATATATTGCTTTTGTGTGCACCAGCCTCAATAAGTATATCCTGGCTATCGACAATATGTATATTGGCGAACTTGATGGCTACAATTTTGATGTGAAAAATACATCAAGCCGATTCTCTGGAAATGTTGCTTCGGCTACAATCAGCGGTAAGGTGCGTAACATTGGCCGCACGGCAGACATCAAGTCAGTGGCATGTACTATTGGCGGTTCTGTCCTTTCTGAAGATGTAAATGTCTCAGACTTTGAGCCGGAGGAAGGGCTCGACTATAAATTTGACATTCCAATCACAGCAAACAGTGTTAACCGTTATGACATCAGTTTGCGTATGGCAGATGGCACTGAACAGAAGGTTTATACTGACAGTGTGATCAGTTCTTATTTCCCGCGCACGCTTTTGCTCGAGGAGATTACTGGTGGCTGGTGTCCTAATTGTCCTGACGGCACTCTTTATCTTAATGAGGTCAAGGAGCGCATGGGCAGCGACGTCATAGTAGTGTCGATCCATATGAGTCCTGATCCTCTTATCTGTAATGAGTATGCAAATGGTATGATACGCTGGCTCTCAAGCCTGCCTTCTGTGATATACAATCGTGACTTCGATTACAAGAATACAGATATGTATCACACTGAAGGCTATCTTGAAAAGGCAATGCTTGAGCCTACAACAGCCATGGTCGCTGCTACGGCTGCTCTCGACGGCAATAAGGTGAATATGCATGCCAATGTCTCTTTTGCCGCAGATTATGATAATTCATCAGACAAATATAGGGTAGGCTTTGCCATTGTAGACAAAGAATATACTCAAGGCAATGTGGTTCAGCGCAACTCATGCACTTTGTTAAGCTCAGGCGAATATTATTATCTGCCTCAGGAGATTCCCGGATCGTTTGTTCGTTTCCACGACATGCCTATTGAAGGCAGCACAATCATTAACGGAGTGCCTAACAGCTTGCCTGCTGAAATAAAGTCTGGCGGTGAATACGGATGTGATTATCAGCTTACTTTGCCAGACCGCGTGTATGGCGTAGACAGTCTTTGTGTCGTTACAACGGTATTTGACAGCCGTACAGGCGTGGTACTCAATGCTTCAAGTACAGACCTCGTTGTTGATGTTACGTCTGCTATAAATACTGTTGACGGAAACACTTTGAACGCACAAATTATCAGTTCTGATAATGGTGATGTCAGCATCATACTGCCGGAAGCACAGCCTTCGTCGGTGCGTGTGGTAGGTATCGACGGCCGTGTTGTACGTGAGGCATCAGCCAATGGTTCAGACTGCTTAAGTGTAAACTGTCAGGGCCTCAAAGGATGCTATATCGTTCAGGTAATACAGAATGGAAGAAAAACAGTAAAGAAAATCATATTATAAATAACTAAAAAAATCAACATGAAAAAATTTTGCATTTCGGTTTGCCTTTCTTTGCTATGCATGAAAGGTCTCGCAGCCACTAAGCCTGTAATCTTGTACAGCGACCCGTATCAGTATGTAACGGCTCTTTCTGCCAACGGAAAGTGGGCTTGCGGTACTCTTAATGATGGCACAGGTTCACTTGTTGCATTTGTATGGAATCTTGAGTCAAACGAACTCAAGAGTCTTGGTACAGGTACCATTGCTTATGGCATTTCAAATAATGGTGTTGTGGTAGGTTCTTATCCCGACTCAGAGGCTTCAACCAATGGGGCAGAGGTTACTTCTGCAGGTTATTGGAGTGATGGCAAGTGGCATCATCTTGAGCTTCCGAATGGTTTGAAATATACCAATTCTGACGCCAGCAGTATAGCTAACTGTATCAGCCCTGACGGAAGGTTCATCGGTGGATCTATTTATTCTGCTACAGGTCTTTATTCTCCGGTTATATGGGATAATGGTAAGTTCGCGCGTGATCTGAGCGGCGGATATGCAGGTTCTGTATATGCTGTTACCGACGACGGATCCAAGGCCGGTGGATGGACTTATACTAAGGAGTCTGGCAGCACACGTATCACTGTTATGTGGGACGAAGAAGGCAATCGCCATTTCCTTACAGATAATATTTCTCATGGTTCTCCTTATTTTGCCATACAGAAGTTCTCAACCGACGGTAACATAGCTCTTTATGAACAAGGTCTGTATGACTTTACAACAGGAAAAACTACAACAATTTCTGCTATCAACCCTGACTTCTGGGGATTTGTTCTTTATGATTTCAGCGACAGCCTTTCTGTTGTTGGTTATGAGCAGACTGCCGATGGCGCTCAGTTCCCTGTCATCTATAAGGACGGCAAGACACAGAAGCTGGAAGACTATCTTATAGCTAAGGGCGTTGACTTTGCTGCAGATGGAATGATAGCTCCCCGTATTGACAGTGAGGGACAATATAATCTGATGATAGCCCGCTCTGTTTCAAAGAATGACAGTGTTTTCGCGTTTACTTTTGTTGATAACAACCAGAATCTGCGTTCTGCAGTTGTAAAACTCAATCAGAATTGTTCTAATCCGGAGCCTGTTGCTGTTCAGGGTGCAATGCTCGAAGGCCTTTCAACAGCCAAGATTACATGGAAGGCTCCTTTGCTGAACAGTGAAAACATTAAGGGCTATAATGTTTATCGCAACGGCGAGAAGGTGAATACATCACTGCTGACAACTGCAGAATACTATGATGCAAACCTCGCTGTTGGAGCATATCAGTATTACGTTACTGCTGAATACAACGACGGACAAGTTTCTGCAGCTTCAACTTCTGTTACTGTTAATGTAGAAGCAGATGGAGCTAATGCTCCTTATGCTTTGAGCGCACGTATGAAGAATGCAGAAAATGTGCTTCTCACATGGAATCGTCCGCAGAGCAATCTTCCTACAAAACAGTATTATGCTGCAGAAGACGAAGTTAGCGGATTTGGCGGCGGCAGCAACTCGTTCGAGTCAGCTATACGCTACAGCAAGTCTGAAATGCAGATGTATAAAGACTATAAGATTTCTGCTGTTAAGTTTGTTCCGAGAACCAAGATCAGCGGTTGGGATATCAACATATATAAAGATCAGGAGTTGGTTTATACACAGCATGTAGACCAGGAGCTGATTTATGGTCAGGAGAACACAGTTACTCTTACTAACCCTGTAAGCGTTCCTCAGGATGGCGATGTTTATATCGCTGTCAAGGCCACAGTTCCGTCTTCATTGAACAGCTCTGACGTTATTGGTATAATTTACGAGAAGTGCGTATCAGGCTATAGCGATATGGTTAGACTCGTGACAGAGAAAGAGTTCTATTCTCTTAATGAGGCTTCACAGTCTAGCATGGGCATTACATTCCCGGTTACATGGGCTATAGGAGCTACATTCATGGCTGATGACATGACAAGCGACATTGATAATGTTGCAAACTATAACGTTTATCGTAATGATGAAAAGGTTGGAACATCTGAAACAACCAACTTCTTAAATGAGTCTGTACCTGCAGGCGATTATACTTATGCCGTAGAAGCTGTTTATGAAAATGGCAGCGTGTCTGAAAAAACAGCTCTCGACTTCACTGCTGTTACAAATAAGGCTGCATACAAGGCTGTAAATGACGTTGCCGTTTCAAACGGAGGCGACGCTACTACAGCTGTGTTCAATTGGCCTGTTCCGGTAGATAATGATGAAACTGTCATTGAGTACTGCGGCAAGAATCCGTCACCGGGTGCCATCGCTTCTGAGAGCACTAACTATGGATACATGGCTCTTACCAATTATTCTGGCGATAAGTTGTTAAGCTTTGGAAACTATGACGTTAAGGCTGTTCGTTTCTATCCTACAGCTGATGCAGACTTCACTGTAATAATTAGAAAAGACGGCGAGGAAATTGTAAATCAGTATGTTGAGAACTACAAACTCAATGAGTGGACCACAGTAACACTTGACGAGCCGTTTGTTATTGATGAGAACTCTTCTTATGACCTTATCATCGACTGCTTCGATGTTACTCCTAATGAGGCTCCTCTGGCTCTCGACGGCGAGACTCCTTTCACAGGCATTGCCAATATGTATTCTCTTGATGAGGGCGCAACATTCTCTTCTACCGGTTACGTAGGCAACTGGATGATGGGTCTTATTGCTACTGATCCTAATGCAAGTGAGCTTCCTGTTGAAGGTTACGACGTAAGAGTTGACGGCGTTAAGGCTAACGAGCAGACTCTCACAGAGCCTACATTTACCTATGCATTTGGCGAAGGTGCCGACATTAATGCTACACACAAGGTTAACGTTGACGTTTACTACAGCGTTGCAGGTAAGGTTGAAGGCGGTGCAGTGTTCTTTACTCTTGCTGCTGCTGCCGGCATTGGCGAGAATGTCATCAACGACATCAAGATCACACGTGACGGTGATAGCTATATACGTGTTGAGGGTGACAGCGTTCTTGGCGTAGACCTCTACTCTGTAAACGGAACACTTGTAAGCAGCACTGACACTAATGTTGTGAACATTTCTGGCGTTCAGGGCGGTGTTTACGTTCTGAAGGCTAAGACAGCCAACGGTGTAAAGAACTTCAAGGTTCGCGTTTCTAAATAATGATGTCTATGTTGTTGTCTGAGGCCTGACATGGTCTTAGACAACAACTGCATGATAAAAAGAAGGTGATTGACGGCATATTAATGTCGTTCTCCTTATATAAAAAGTTAACGGACAACAGCTTTAGAATAAACATAAAGCTGTTGTCCGTTAACTTTTATATTATGTGATTACTGATTTTAACCCAAATCAGTCATTAGTATTCGGTCTGTATTTTTGCTTTATATTGAGCGGATTTTGGTTAGATTTTTCGCAGGTATAGCGGGCTATGTCAGGAAAAATCTGACAAAAGGACGCCAATAGAAACAAAAAGACCGGCTGAAATCATTAATGCACAAAATTGATAAAGTAATATGCGGTCTAATTACCGATTGGGGTTTAATTGCCGTCAGACCTCATTCTGCAGCCTGTATTGATATGTTTTGCCGACGGTGGCATAGTTGATAGCCGGTCAATTTTGTGCTCTTTATATCGATTTTTTCAAAGTTCAGGCTGTGTTACATGGGCTATATTGTCTTCACACGCATTATTACGCATCCCGGTTCAGTCGATGTCTATAGTTTCGAGGTCGTCAGGTACAAAAATGTTGCCCTTGAAGCTCTGTGCCGCCTCGCGGGCATATTCGGTCCTGCGTGTGGCCAGCGTCTTGTCTTCGGTGTGGTATAGCAGCAGGTTCTTCACGCCCAGCTCGGCTGCCACGGCTCCGGCGTCCCTGGCCGTGCTGTGAAACTTCTCGTAGGGCTTGAACACGTCGCGGTCCTTATACAGGCAGAAAGCCTCGCACATAAGCCAGTCGGCACCGCGCGCAATAGGGTAGTTGGCCCTGTTGCACGGCTCGTCGCCCATGCACACCAGCGTGGCTCCTCCCGGCATTATGGCACGGAAGCCAAACTGCTTTTCCTTGTCCGACAGCACGTCGAAGCACTGCATGCTGATGTCTCCGGCCTGAAATTCGTCGCCGCTCAGCTTCTCGCACAGCATGATGCGGCTGCCGAACAGCGCGTTATAGTTTTTGTGCAACGTCATGAGGCATATCTGCTTTAGCGTGTTTATCACTTTGTCGTTGCCGTATACGTTCAGGTTGCCCTTATATTCGCCGCCGAGAATCCTGTGCATAATCATTCTCACCACCCACACGGCGCCCAGTATGTGGTCGGTGTGAGCGTGCGTTATGAACATGTGGTGTATGTCCGTAAGGCTTATGCCCGCCTTTTCTATCTGCGACATTATGCCGTTGCCGCCTCCTGCGTCCACGAGCAGCGATGCGTCGGCTGTCTTCAGGAAGAAGCATGTGTTATAGCATCTTGTAACTCCTGCGCTGCCTGTGCCCAGCATTATTATCTTGTTGTGGCTGTTGTTCATGTGGTGTATTGTCTGCAAGGTGTAGCCGTTGCGGCTAAAAGTGATGAATTATACAAAAACAAAAAAGGAGTTACCGAAGCAACTCCTTTTTGCGCTTCAAGATGGGCTTGAACCAACGACCCCCTGATTAACAGTCAGGTGCTCTAACCAACTGAGCTATTGAAGCATGTGATGCATTTCCTTTCAAATGCGATGCAAAGGTAAGAAGATTTTTTGAAACCTCCAAACTTTTTTGGCAAAAAAATCAATTTTAGACTAAAATAAAATAATTTTTCCCCGAAAAGTGGTGTTTTCACCATATATATATGTAACTTTGCATAAGTCAATACGGCTGCTGAGACCATGCCTTAGGCTCATGCTTTTTGGCCTGTGTCCGGCCGGCTGCCGGTGAGTCTGCGTGTGTTGCTTCTGCCGCTTAGGGCACGTGCGCATGCTTTTGCTGCCGGTGGAGGCGGCTGTGGGCATTGCCGGCAACAGGGCTGAGGCATCTCGCGTTGACGCTTTGCGGCCGTATGGGGCATGAATTTGCTTTGCAACAAGAAAAAGAAACAATAAGAACATAAGATGAGAATAAGACTATTTCAGCTTGCGGTGCTGCTCATGCTGCCTTTCATGGCGGCGTCGGCCCAGGAAAGCAAGAGCCACAACTTCGACGTGGCCAAGAACATGCAGGTGTTCAACGAGATTTACAGCTATCTCGACCTGATGTATGTAGACACGCTCAACGCCGACGAGGTGGTGGGCACGGCCATCAACTCGATGCTGCGCTCGCTCGACCCCTACACCGTCTACTATCCCGAGGACAAGGTGAACGACCTTAAGACGATGATAACCGGCCGCTATGTGGGCATAGGAGCCGTGATACGCTACAACCAGAAGCTGAAGCGCGTGGTCATCGACGAGCCTTATGCAGGCAACCCGGCTGCCGAGGTGGGCTTGAAGAAGGGCGACATCATCCTGAGCATCGACGACTCCGTTATGACCGACAAGGACGTGAGCTACGTAAGCTCGCATCTGCGCGGCGACGCCGGCACGACATTCGTGCTAAAGGTGAAGCGCCCCAGCACGGGCAAGAACATGGAGTTCAGAATAACGCGCCGTTCTGTCAACATGCCTTCAATTCCTTACTACGGCCTGCGCCCCGACAGCATAGGCTATCTCAATCTGAGCAGCTTCACCGAAGACTGCTCAAAGGATGTGCGCAAGGCGTTCATCGAGATGAAGAAGCAAGGCATGAAGGGCCTCGTGCTCGACCTGCGCGGCAACGGCGGCGGCTCTCTCTCAGAGGCTGTCAACATTGTCAACATGTTTGTGCCGAAGGACATCACGCTGGTGAAGACGCGCGGCAAGCTGAAGCGTGCCAACTATGACTATAAGACCACCGTTGAGCCTATCGACACGGTGATGCCCGTTGTGGTGCTAGTCAACGGCGAGTCGGCCAGCGCCAGCGAGATTACCAGCGGAAGTCTGCAGGATCTCGACCGCGCCGTAATCATGGGCACGCGCACCTACGGCAAGGGCCTCGTGCAGTTGCCTGTTGACATATCATACAACGGACAGCTGAAGCTGACCACAAGCAAATATTATATTCCGAGCGGACGCTGCATACAGGCAATAAACTATAAGCACGCGCGCGGCGGATATACCGAGCACATACCCGACAGTCTGACCAAGGTGTTCTATACGGCAGGCGGACGCGAGGTGCGCGACGGCGGAGGCATTAAGCCCGACATAGAGGTGCGCCCCGACTCGCTGCCCAACATTGCCTACTATCTCACCGTGAGCGGACTCGACTCTACCGAGGTGTTGCTCGACTATGAGGTTGACTATATCGCTTCTCACCCAACGATAGCCAAGCCTTCTGAGTTTGAGCTTTCTGACGCCGACTATGAGGACTTCAAGCAGAGAGTGATAAAGAGCGGATTCACCTACGACCCTGAGAGCGAGAAACTGCTAAAGTCGCTAAAGAAGGTTGTTGAGTTTGAGGGCTATTATGACGACGCCAAGGACGAATTTGAAAATCTGGAGAAGAAGCTGAAGCACAACATAGCTAAAGACCTCGACTATCACAAGGACGTGCTAAAGCAGATAATATCCAACGACATCATTGCTGCCTACTATTATCAGGTTGGAAGCATGGAGAACAGTCTGCGCTACGACAAGCAGATGAAGGAGGCATGCCGCCTGCTCAACAGTCCTGACGAGTATAAGGCTGTATTAGTAAAAGGTGCAGTGAAGAAGAAATAAAAGTTGAGAGAATATATTTTTCCGGGAGAGGTAAGGGCCGCATGGCTTTTGCCTCTCCTTTTTTATGGAGTCTCATTAGGAGTTAAAGTAGTTAGAGGAGTTAAAGTAGTTAAAGTCAAATGCTTTTTTAGGAGTTAGGTAGTTAAGGAGAAATTTCCTTTAGCGCAGCGAAAAAAGTCAAATGCTTTTCTTTTTAGGCCGTTAAATTTAAATATCTTGTGTTTTTCTCGCTATTGTTCTCTTGTTGCAGCGATGTTAAGAAACAGCAGGGCTAATGTTCTGCCGGATGTGCCATCCGGCAGCATTGAATATAAGGATCTGCGATCCGCAACATATACCTTTTGGTGTTCAAAATATAATAACACCCCAGACTGACAGCTCAGGTGTTTTATGCCATAAGATAAAAGCCTTAAAGTAGTTAAAGTCAAATGCTTTTTTCGGAGTTAAGAAGTTAGGTAGTTAAGGAGAAATTTCCTTGAGCGCAGCGAAAAAAGTCAAATGCTTTTCTTTTTAGGCAGTTAATTTCAAATACCTTTTTTCTCGCTATTCTTTTTTTTGTTGCAGCGATGTTAAGAAACAACAGGGCTAATGTTCTGCCGGATGTGCCATCCGGCAGCATTGAATATAAGGATCTTTGATCCGCAACATATACCTTTTTGTAGTCAAAATGAAATAACACTCCTGACAGACTGTTCAGATGTTTTATTCCGCAAAACAAAAAGCCGTAATAGGTTAAGTTGTTGAATGCGAAAAATAACAGGGCCGTTTGCGTATAAAAAGTGGCCGGTTTTTGACTCGTAAACGGCCCATTAACGACTCGTAAACCGGCCACTAACAGTCTGAAACCATTACGGCTCGATTTGCTTAGAGAAAATATTTTTAAATAGCGCCGTATAACATAACCGTAACATAATTAAAAGAAAAAGTTACGGATTTTTGGGTGTTTTCACCATGCAGATGGATTTTCGCTTTGTTAGCACGTGATTTTCCGTATATAGATGAATTCTTTTTTGAGATACGAAAGTGTTAAATGCAGTCTTAAATTTGAAACATACATCATATTTCCTTACTTTTGTTTCCTGCTTAAAAATGGAAACAGAAGAGAATAATATACTTATTTAAAAAGAATTAATATGAAAACACCACAAAAATTAAAAGAAGTTCTAGAACAGTTCACGCCAGTATACACTATAGATGGACTTACAAGGCAGTTTGAAGACATTGCTCAGGTTGTTTTTAATGGGCATTTTGTTGTCAATGGTGAATATGAAATTTACCCGATAGATATTGAATTTTACTTCCATGATGAAGAAAATGGCATTATTGTTGAACCGCAGATGTATCATAAAGGAGATCTTCCGTATTTTCCTGTAGGATCTATTTATCCTCATAGTTCGGGTGTTGACATGACGTTTGAGCGTGAAGGAAAATACCGTGCTTCATTTTTGATGAGAGGATATACGTATAAATCTGTTTCCGGCGAGAAAGAGGAATATACAAATAAAACCAATAATAAGAAAAGTCTATTCAGATCCCAGTATTTGTGGGAAGATTTGTTGGGCAATGCGTCAGTCTTCGGCAAGGGGTTGAATATTGTATGGGTAGACAACGCTGAGTTTAAAAAAGTAAATATTGCATCTTCTGCGAGGGTTAATGTTAACAAAATAAGTGGTGAGAATGGAGACCGTATGTGGCATTTTACTAACCTTGATATGATAAAATAATGCAAGTGGCTTTACAACAGCAGGATTATGTGCTATTTTCTGAGGAATTAAAAAAATATTATCCACAAATATATAATGAGTTGTCGGAAATATTGTCACATCATAATGTCAGGCATGGAGTGTTAAAAGGGACAGCCGACTATTGGTGCAGGGATTATATGCCGATACAGGTAGATTATGATAAATTTGTTCAGTTTCGTTATCATCCGGATTATTTGAAGGGATATCGTGATTATGAGACGCCGACAGAAGTTTCTCTTGAATTGGCTAAGAAACTTACTTCCGCTTCAATAGAAACATCCCCAATTATTGCAGATGGTGGCAATTTTACTTTTGCAAGTATCAAGAGGGGACGAGGGTATACTCCTGTTGTTGTGATGACTGAAAAGGTGTTTTTTGAAAACTCCGAAGTGGCAGGAGAAAATCTTGTTTATCAGTTGGAAAAGTTGTTTCCAAAGCATAAGTTATTGTTTCTTCCGTGGGATAGAGGTGATGCATGCGGACATACAGACGGAATTCTACATGCCGTAGGACCAAATAAATTGCTGGTGAACCTTAAAGTTTATCCGGATAAGATAGCTGCAAGGATGCGTGAGATTCTGGAGTCATGTTTTAAGGTTATAGACTTGGAATTAAGTGACTATCATGAATATAGTTGGGCGTATATTAACATGATTCATACTAAGGATGTTATCATCGTTCCCGGTCTGGGGCGGGCTACTGATGCAGAAGCCCTTAATCATATAAAGAAATTATTTCCTCAGTATGAAGGTAGAATTTATCAAGTGCAGATTCCTTCAATTGTCAAAAAATATGGAGGGGCATTGAATTGTCTTTCTTGGTCTTTTTATAAATATTTATGATGAATCGTTTTGCCGGCTATTGTTGCAGTTCATGCTTTTATTCTTTTTGACAAAAGCGTCAAGATACAGAAAAGGCGGAAACCTTCAGCCGGATGTTGTTTACAAGCCGGCTCGGGTTTCCACCTTTTTCTGCGCTTATGAATGTTGTTTTTACTTTGTCTTTATTGCTTTCAGGCAGGCTCGCCACGCCTTATTTAGCCTGTTTGCCGTGTGATGTGGCGGTGCTGCTGAATTTGCAGCTCAGCTTTTCGCCCATCAGGCTGTTCAGATAAACCTCAAGGGCGGTGTAGCCGTCGGGGTTTGTCAGGTTGCGGTCGTCGGCATTGTCAGGGTTCAGACCGTGTTTCTTCTCCCATTTGTCCGGCATTCCGTCGCCGTCGGTGTCAGCCGGTGCTGCCTCCTGCTTGTGGCTTAGGCCGAAGCCTTCAGCATCGTTCACAGAGTCGATAATGCCGCGCTTGCCTGTCTTCGAGCCGCTGAACTTCGGGTTGCCGCTCTTCACGTCGTTTATCACGCGCTTTTCCGTGGAGTCGCGGTTTATCGTTCCCGCCTTCTTCAGCACCGTCTTATATGCCTCGCCGGCCGTCTGTATGTCGGTCAGCATGTAGCGCGACGGGCGGTATTTGCCTATGGCGCCTTCAGTCTCGTCGAGCTTATAGTAAGGCATTTCGGGCACGATGCGCTCATTCACTCTTATCTGGTCTGTTGTATATTTCTCGGCGCTCATGGCCTGCCAGTTGTCGGCTGTGGCAGCGTCGTTGCCCTCCATGACGTTTCCGCTTACATACCAGCGCGCCGGGCCCCACGACGTGGCACCCTTGCGGGCGTGGCTTGCCATGACAAACACCGAGTTGGCAGGCGACTCAGGGCCGGGCTTGTAGTAGTTGTTCATGAAATTGCACTCATGAGCCGAGTTGCGTCCGTTGTATTCTGTTATGTCGGCCGAGTTCTCGCCGCCGTAGCAAGAGTTCCAGCGTCCCCAGTTGAAGTTCACGTTGTTCACATATTCCATAAACACCACATAGTCTTCGCCCCTGGCGCCGTTGAAGCGCGGACTGCGCGAGTCGTTGCCTGCCAGCAGATTGTGGTGGTAAGTGGCAGGCGAGCCGCCCCACTGCGAGCCGTATCCGCGCTTGCCTTTCTTGTGGCCGGCGTCGTTGAGGCCCTCGTGCACTATGCAGTACTGAACGGTGAGATAGTGGCTGTCGGCCGTGTTCATGTTTTCCTCCATCGACCATCCGAACACGCAGTGGTCGAATATGAAGTTGGTGCAGTTCTCCGTTCCGCAGGCCTGGTCCTGCTTGCCGTCGCCGGCGCGGAAGCGTATGTTGCGCACGATGAAGTTTTCCGAACTGCCGAAGTTCACCTTGTCGTCCACGATGCTTATGCCGTCGCCCGGGGCCGTCTGTCCTGCCAGCGTCCAGTTGGCACGCTTCACGCGCAGGTTGTTGTTGAGGCGTATCTCACCGTTCACGGCAAACACTATGGTGAGCGGCTCGCCCGGATACTGGCTGAAGGCCCATCGCAGCGTGCCTTCGTCCTCGGTGTCGGCCAGCGACGTAACCGTAACCACCTGTCCGCCGCGTCCGCCAGTGGCATATTTGCCGAAGCCTTCGGCCGTGGGGAAGGCCACGGGCGTTACGCGCATGGCAACAGCCTCTGACGTGGCACCCTGGCGCGAAACGGTCTTAACGCTGTATTCGTCTGCATTGCCGTCTGATATTGTGTATTCAGGCTCGGCCACAAAAGCCTCGAAGCGCCCGTTGTGGTATATCAGGTAGCCGGCAGCCAGTCGGTCGCTGTTCCACTCGAACGTGTTGCTGCTGCGCGTGAATACCGACGGGGCAGGGGCCCCCTGAAGTATGGCGTTGAAGTCGAAGGGCACGTCAGACGCCTTCTTGAACAGGAAGTCGGCGTTTATGTATGCCTCCACCTCGTCCTTGGTGGCCTGGCGGCCGAAGCCTACGCGCCGGCTTGTGTCAGCAGGCTGCCCGTTTTCGTCGGTGCTGTTATATTCAAGATATGATGCCGTGTTGCCTCGTCCGCCCCAGTCGAGCCATCCTGCCTTGTTTATGTGGCTGCCTAGCGTGCAGTTTATGAACATCGTGCCGCAGTTCTCCTTCCACGGGCGTCCCAGATAGTAGGCGCCGTCGGCCACGCCCTGCTCGGCGGTGAGTCGGCAGCGGTTGAAGAACAGACCCGCATACAGGCGGCTCTGGCTCAGTTTGGGATACATGGCACGTGTCAGCGGCAGCTCAGATGTGGCGGCAGCCGTGATGTAGCCCTTGCCCTTGACGCAGCGTATCTCGCAGTTGTCAAACCACTCGAGCCCCGCGTCATAAATAAAGTCGGTGGCACCCTCTATGGTGCAGCGGCTGAAGTATCCGCGCGCTCCGCCGTTGGCCTTGTATGTGTCCTGATATCCGCTCAGCGTGCAGTTGCTGAACACGTGTGCGTCGCCGGCCGTAAACAGTGCCTCGGCCTGTCCCACGTTGCCGCTGGTGTTGCGTATGGTGATGTTCTCGGCATAGAATCGGTCGGCGTAGACGTTGAGCGCGGCGCAGTCGTAGTAGCGCTTGCCCTTGCTCTTCGGACCGCGGTCAACAGATGATGTCAGTATCGTGGTGTTGCGGTCTTCGCCTATTATGCTTATAAACTTGTTCTTGTCGTTGCGTCTGCCGGCATACACGTTCTCGTCGTATACGCCCGGACGAACATATATTATGCCGCGTGCCCCGTCGCTGACGGCGTCGATGGCCTGCTGTATGCTCGTGTACTGCGCGCTGCCGTCCTGCGCCACCACCTTCAGTTCTACGGGGGCCTTGGCGTCGGGCGCGCTTATGTGCGGCTCCTTATGTCCCCTTATGGCTGTCAGCTCGCCCACGCTGCCCACGGGGTTCTGTCTTGCATAGAGAGCCTGTTCGGCCGTAATCTTCTTTCCGTATATCATTATCTTGTGCACACGGGCCGGCTGCTGGCGTGCCAGCGGGTCGGTCTCAGTCTGAAATACGGCCTTGCCGTCGGCTGTAAGCTGCACGGGATTGTCCTGGTCTTCGCCGTCCCACACGCGCCAGCGCAGCGACACGTCGCTGGCGTTAATCACGTTCTCCATCATGTAGCCCTGGTCGCTGAAGGCCGAGTAGCCGTAGGCGGCCATGCCCGAGCCCATCCATACCAGCGGCTTCCACTGGCCGTTGCCTATCTTTATGTCGCACTTTATGCCGCGGCCCCATGATGTAGACGACCACGACCACTGCACGCGCTCAACGTATGGTATGTGGTCTATCTCCGCCCAGCCGTGCTGCGACTCGCCCTTTGTAGCGTTGTCATGTCCTGCCGTGGCCGGAGCGCTGCACATCTGCACGAATCCTGCCTCGCCGTAGACGATGTTTCCGTCCTTGTCGCGCTTTATGTTGTCCTCCAGATAGGCCGTGTGCCCCTTTGCCGTCCAGTCGTTGGCATAGCGGTTGCCCTTGCCTGTGGCGCTCTGTCCGAGGTAATACTGCCGGCTGAAGGCCGCCGTTGCACCCGCAAAGCCGTTGTAGCTCTTCTTGTTGGCAAAGGTGCAGTTGTGGAACATCACGGGATATGTAACCTCGCTGCCGCCGTTGGCAGGCACGTCTATTATCGTGTTGACATATCCGCCGTCGGCCTGTTCCGGACTGTCGGCTCCGGTCTTGCCTGCCCATGTCTGTCCGGGCCACATGGCATCGCTGAAGTTTATGTCGATAATCTTCTGATAACCCTTCGGCGTGCTCCATGCCGCAACCACGGCTGGCGGGTCTACGCCGTCGTTAATAGCCTTTCCGCCGGCACATACGGTCTGTGCGACGGCTACTGATACAATTGTAAGTTTCAGGGAAAAGTTCATAGTAACAATATTGCTTTTACGTTATTTCCGTTCTTATACCCCTTAAATCAGGGCGTTGATATAAAAACGCATTTGTGCCTTTTTTGTTACTATGGTGTAGTGTTAAAAGTTCATATATGTTGCCTCATGCCTTGTTTTCAGCGGCTTTTGCCGGGTAGCCGTAATCATTCCGCCCTGTAGTCGTGAGGCTCTATGCTGCTACATGTAGGGCTGCCTGCTGCCGTCTGTGCTGCCGCCGTAAGACGATGTCATGCGCTAAATGCATTCATACCATGTTTTAAGCCATACGGCTGTCAGCCTTCATCATGCCTGCTGCCGTCATGCAGCTGCATGGGTTTTCTTTCTGTGGCGGTGTTCATTGCCAGAATGCGCTTCTCCGTTATCAGGTCGTCCTCGTGCATGGTGGGCGAGGGAATGTTGCACATGCGCACCACATCCTCCTGTCCGCACGTATATTCATAATATTTGCGCTCCTGCTCGCTCAGTTCCTCGCGTGTTTTGAGACATCCCTTTAGCTTCGCGAAGTCTTCGCGCGAGGTGCTGTCTGACAGCTTCACGAAGAGAATGCGCCTTGCAATGGGATTGTAGTTGTAGTCGAAGCAAGTGTAGACGCCCCTCAGAAACGGCGGTCTGTCGTACATCGGAATCTTCAGGCAGATGCTGAACAGGGCAAGCTGAGGCTCCTTGTTCTCGTTGAACATCAGGTAGATGTGGTTTATGCCGTTCATCATCGCAATACCCCAGTGTGTAGTTCCGTAGGCGTTGTTGTGTCCAACGAGCACGTAGTTGCCGTTGGCCGCCGGCGTTATGATATAAGGTTCGAGCTTCATTGCGAGCGAACCTGACGACACGCTGTAGCTCATGTATATGCCGCTGTAGTTGGCTATCTGTCCGGCAGTGCGCTTCATGTTGCGCTCAAGTTCGGATATGAAGGGATTGGCGGTCTCGCTTTCAGGCACAACAGGTATGATGTCGTCAGAGAAGAGCACCTTCTTCATGGCCGGAATAGAGCCCAGCAGCTTCTTCTTTGAAACATTGTTGACCCATATCAGGGCATTGTCGAGCGCAGCCTCATGGCTCTCGCCCTTCTCTATGTTCTTGAAGAAGGCCGGCAGCACGGTGGTGTAAAGGGCCGAAAGCACGCTCGGCGCAAAGTCGATGCATCCTGCTATGTCCTTCATTTTCATGCCTTTCTGTCTCAGATAGGTTATGCGGTCGTATATCTCTCTAAGCTCTTTCATAATTTCACTGAATGGTAATTGCACTGCAAAGATAGGCCTTTTCGTATTAAAACATATTACATCCGTGTTACATTCGGGTTTCTTTCCGGCAACAGAAAAATTATTATCCGGTTACAATCATTTTACTGAATTGTTACGGCCTATTATTCATGATTTATTCATTTTTGCGCTGCCTGCACGATGCTAATTTTGCACCCGAAACCGAATGACTGCAAATATTGAAATGGAAAAGATTCTAAACATAATACAGCGCCTGAGAGGCAACGGCAAGGCAATGCCCGACTGGCTTTTCGTATTCTGGGCTGGAGGCACGGCCCTGCTTTCATATTCGCTCGTGTATGCCCTGCGCAAGCCGTTCACGGCAGCCGAGTTCGACGGCATGCAGATAGCCGGCATGGACTACAAGATTGTGGTCAGCATGATTCAGCTAATAGGCTATGTGTGCGCCAAGATGCTCGGCATAAAGTTTATATCAGAGCTTAAGCCGCAGAACCGCCTGAAGTTTATCGTCGGTTCGGCAGCCCTGTCGGAGGTGTCGCTTCTGACGTTTGCCCTCGTGCCTGCGCCGCTCAACATCTTTGCACTCTTCTTCAACGGCCTGTCGCTGGGCTGTATGTGGGGCGTTATATTCAGTTTTCTAGAAGGACGCCGCACCACCGACATACTGGCAAGCATCATGGGAGTGAGCATGGCCCTGAGCTCGGGCGTGGCAAAGTCGCTCGGACTCTATGCGCTCCACACGCTCCACGTCAGCGAGTTCTGGATGCCGGCCCTGATAGGGGCAGTGGCCTTCCCGCTGTTATGCCTTGCAGGGTGGGTGATGACCAAGCTGCCGTGCCCCACGGCTGCCGACATAGCGTCGCGTTCGGAGCGCGTGACTCTCAACGCCAGAGAGCGCATGCAGCTGTTCCGCAGGTTTATGCCCGTGCTGCTTATGCTCTTCATAGCCAACCTTCTGCTCACAGTGCAGCGCGACATAAAGGAAGACTTCATTGTCTGCATCATCGACGTTCACAGCGTTTCGTCGTGGGCCTTCGCCTATATCGACGGCATTGCCACGCTCGTCCTGCTGGGAGTGTTCGCCGTGATGTCAACAGTGAAGAGCCATCTGAAGACACTCTGCATCCTGCTGGGCGTGTCTGCCGCCGGAATGGCAGCCCTGGCGTTTGTCGGAGCAAGGCATGCCGCGCTGTCGATGCCCGCCACGGCATGGCTGTTCATGCAGACCTTCTGCATCGACATAGCATATCTGAGCTTCCAGACAATATTCTTTGAGCGCTTCATTGCCTGCTTCAAGATTCGCGGCAACGTGGGATTCTTCATCATAACCATCGACTTCATCGGCTATGTGGGCACGCTCGCCCTGCTGATGTTCAAGGAGCTGGGAGCGTCGCATGTCGACTGGGCTGTGTTCTACAACCAGATGAGCATATTTATCGGAGTTGCGTGCTGCGTGATGTTTATCGGAGCATTGGTATATATGCTGCAGGCAGGAAGGCCGAAGCGCAGCACCGACGAGGCCGGAGCCGGCGACGCACAGCTCTACGGCACGGTGAGCATGGCTAAATAAAAGCAAACGGAATAATACAAACAAAGAACATTAAACAGTAATAAGAATATGAACAAGATTGAATGTGTGATTATGGACTGGGCCGGAACGGCCGTTGACTACGGATGCTTCGCTCCGGTGGCAGCCTTCGTTGAGTGTTTCAAGAACATGGGACTTACCGTTACGGCGGAAGAAACCCGCGCCCACATGGGTCTGACAAAGATAGAGGAGATACGCGCTCTGTTCGCCATAGACCATGTAAGGGAAGAGTTTGCCGAAAAATACGGACGCGACTACAACGAGGACGACGTGCAGGCATGCTACAAGGGCTTTCAGGACAAGCTGATGGCTACGCTGGCCGACTATTCGGAGCCTATCGACGGAGTGGTTGAGACGGTGGCTGCGCTAAAGGCACAGGGCATAAAGCTGGGATCGACCACGGGCTACACCAAGACCATGATGGACATTGTGATAAAGGCTGCGGCAGAGAAAGGCTATACCGTTGACAACTGTGTTACGTCTGACAACATGCCCGGCGGACGTCCGAAGCCATACATGATATACAAGAACATGTGCGACCTGGATGTGGCATCGCGCCATTCGGTTGTGAAATTCGGCGACACCATTGCCGACATCAAGGAGGGAGCTAACGCCGGAGTGTGGAGCGTGGGCGTGATACTGGGCAGCAACGAGCTGGCTCTGACGCGCGACGAGGTGGCTGCCATGCCTGCCGACGAACTGAAAAGACGCATGGCCTGCGTGCGCAACCGCATGTATGCAGCAGGCGCCGACTTTGTGGTGGACGACATAACTGAGCTGCCCGGACTGATAGACAGCATTAACGCACGAATGAACAGATAAGCATACACAAGCATGACAGCCGCCGCACGGCGGCCGGAACTTGCAGAGCATAGATAATAACGATAAAAAACAGTAACGACATGAGACCATACTTATTACTTACACCCGGACCACTGACAACCACAGACACCGTTAAGGAAGCCATGATGAGCGACTGGTGCACATGGGACGAAGACTATAATATAGGCATTGTTGAGGTTATACGCAAAGAGCTCGTGGAGCTGGCGTCGAGCTGCCCCGAAGAATATACGGCAGTGCTGATGCAGGGCAGCGGCAGCTTCTGCGTTGAGGCTACGCTCGGCTCGGTGATAAAGGCCGACGACCATCTGCTCGTGGCTGCCAACGGAGCCTACGGAAAGCGTATGGGCGTGATAGCCGACTATTATCATCTGAACTGCCACGTGATGCGCTTTGAGGAGACTCAGCCCGTTGACCCGAAGCAGATAGACGAATATCTGACCAGTCATCCCGAGACGACACACGTGTCGGTGGTTCACTGCGAGACCACTACCGGAGTGCTCAATCCGCTTGCCGACATTGCAGCCGTTGTAAAGAAGCACGGCAAGACGCTGATAGTGGACGCGATGAGCAGCTTTGGCGGAGTGCCCGTAGACATGGCGGCGCTGGGCATCGACTTCATGATAAGCAGTGCCAACAAGTGCATACAGGGCGTGCCGGGCTTCGGCTTCATCATTGCGCGCCGCTCGCAGCTCGAAGGATGCAAGGGCGTTGCACGCTCGCTGTCGCTCGACCTGTATGACCAGTGGCAGACTATGGAGAGCGGACACGGCAAGTGGCGCTTCACTTCTCCCACTCACGTGGTGCGCGCCTTCATGCAGGCACTGAAGGAACTGAAGGCTGAAGGCGGTGTGGAGGCACGCCATGCACGCTACGCCGAGAACCACCGCACGCTGGTGGAGGGCATGCGCAGCCTCGGCTACAAGACGCTGCTGCCCGACGAGGAGCAGTCGCCCGTGATAACGTCGTTCTATTATCCGTCGGCCGACTTCAACTTCAAGGATTTCTACACAAAGCTCAAGGCCAAGGGCTTCGTGATATATCCGGGCAAGATTTCGCAGGCCGACACGTTCCGCATAGGCAACATAGGCGACGTGCATCCTGCCGACTTCAAGCGCCTGATAGAGGCCATAAGAGAGATTAGTCTGTAAGATTAAGCATCAGTAAAGTAGAATATCGATAATTTTCAGCCCGGGCTGGTCGTGAGACTGGCTCGGGCTTGCTTGTTATGCGGCCTGCATAAGCTAAGACAGACCACAGGCATGCGCATGGCCTTATGCTGTAATAAGATTCTTGTTTTCAGCCGTCGGGTCGTTTTCCTGCATCGTCCTGCCGGCTGTATTTTATCGAATTGCATGCCATGCATGCTGAAAATAAGACTGCAAAAAGCCCCATACGGCAACGGCGATGCGCCCTGATGCTTATGGCAGACATGGCGTTTATGCCCCTTGACGGCGCAGGCGGAAGGCAGACTACTCTTTAGAATTGTTGTCGAGGGCTATCTTCTGATATATAGAAGGCGTGATGCCGGTAATCTTCTTGAATGCATTGACAAATGCGGTGTACGACTTGAAGCCCACGCTTTCGGCTATAGCCTTCATCGTGAAGTTGCCGTAGTTGACCCTGTCGGTGAGCCGCTTGCAGGCAAGGTGTATTCTGTAAGGCGTCACGTAGTCGTTGAATGTCTTCTGGAACGAGTCGTTAATAACCTGCGACACATACGACCTGTTAGACCCCACAAGGTCGGCAAGCCTGCTGAGAGAGAAGTTGCAGTCGCAAAACTCCGTGGTGTTCTCCATTACGTTGCCTATGGCGTCGGCTATGGTCTGCATCTGTCCGTCGGTCAGGTTGCTCGTCTGATATTTCATTCCCTCCTCGGCAGTGCTCTCTTCCGTGTCCTTCGCGTTGCCGAGTTCCTGCCTCAGGCTGTCTATTATGTCGTTTTTCTCGCTTATTTCTGTACGGCATTTGCGCAGCCGGCTCGTCAGCAGCTCCTGCGTCTCTATGAAGTCGTGGTTGATTTTATACAGGTTGATATAGCCCTTGTGTATTCTCTTCTTCTGCTTCCATACGATGAAGAGAAACAATATTGTGGTGAGCGCCACAACAGCCACGGCACACATTATTACCCATTGCATCCTGATGGTCTGCATCCTTTCGTGCTGGCTTGTGCGCAGGTCTTCTATCTCCTTTGTCGTCTTGTATATCTCGTAGTTGAGCAGCGAGTTTTTTACCATGTCGAACTTTCTCATGTCATAAATCGAGTCCATGATGTCAAGATAGCGCGACTTGTAGAGATTAGACATGGCTATGTCGCCCTTCTCCTGAAAAAAGTCAGAAAGGCTCTTGGTCGTCGTTACGAACGTGTGCTGAAGGTTGTATTTCTGTGCCGTCCTGTCGCACAGATGCATGTATTTAAGCGTAGAGTCTTTTACCCCCAGCTGCCTGTATGCGCTGTAAATCTCCTGATAGGCAAAGCAGCGGAACCTCGGCTCCAGCTTCTCCTTTGCGGCATATCCGGCGAGCCATTTCAGCCTTGATATGGCAGGCTTGATGTTGCCCTCGCTTATCTGTATCAGGCTTAGCGTGTAGAAACTCATGAACGTGTCGGTCTTGTTGTTCTTGTCTCTCGTGCTTTCAGACAGCTGATAATACTTCTTGGCCTTCGGGATGTCCTTGATGTAATAGCTGTACATGCCGGTCAGGTTAACGAGTACGCTGTGCTGCATCTTCCTGTCGGGATACTTCTTGCTCAGGTCATACGCCTTGAGATAGTAGCGTATGCCCTTCTCGTAGTCGAGAAAGATGCAGTAGATGTTGCCTATGTAGTTATACAGACTTGCCGCATACGTGGGTTTGGAGCACGCCTCGCTGATCTTCACGCCGTTGATAAACTCGTCGAGGGCGTTTATGTAGTTGCCTTTGTCATAGTATAGCGTGCCGGCCTTCTTCCTTGCCAGCGCGCACATGTCCTTTTCCTTGTCGGCAGCATTGGGGTCAAACCTGTTATATACTATGGCATACAGCACGAGGGCTTCGCCGTCTTTGCCCTTTGCCGCATATTTGTCTGCAATATTCATTATGTTAGCCGTCGGTTTGACCGAAACCTTCTTCACGAGCTTAGTATATTTCGTGTCACCGGAACCAAATGCCGCGCATGTGGTGAGCAGCGCGCAGATAATAATGAATATCTTGTATTTTTTCATAGTAGCGACTCTGTTTGCCGGTTTGTATCTAAACCAAATAGCGCACAAAAGTAATAAATATAATTTTAAATGTGGCATAATATTTTGAAAAAGACATATTGACGTTGCGTTTCCTTCATGAGTATTATATAGCCTTGCCGGCATATAATAAATCCAAATGGAGGTGCAAATCATGCATGAGACAAGGTAAAAAGTCAGGACAAAATATTTTTCCGTTACAGAAAATCAATGTATAACAGATGTTAACGTCTTGCTGTCCGAATATGCCTTTGTTTAACTTTTGTTAGCTGTAGAGCGTCAGAAACAGCCCGAAACCCATTGTTTTTCGGTCTGTAAGGCATCCTTTTGATGCATAAAACGCAGCCTTTCACCCTGCAAAAGGTGCCCTTTTAGAGTCTGAAAGGGCATCTTTCATAACATAAGCCGTGTCCGTTTGATGTACGTTTGTGTGTAAGTTATTGTGCATCAGTATCTTATCTTTTCTGCCGTTTTTCTCCATATTTCCCGTCATTCCGCCCTTTCACTCCCGCCGTTGCCGTTCTGAGGGCGTCAAATGGACGGAAAATGTCATTTTTGTTTACAAAATTGTGCCGTTATGTATGTCTTGCTGTTGCAGCATGATATGGCGAAGACACTCGTGTGGCGGCATAAACTTAAATATAAACCGGATATGAGTAATAACATGAGGCAGCAACGTTCAATGGCTTTTTCCTTCAATTGTCAAGTTTTATTACTTTTGCTTACAGCTGTATTCTCTGTTGGTATGTAAATTGGTATGTTACAAAAGTTTTATCTGTCAGTTTGTGATGTTTCAAAATGTTTTTTATTTCCGTTTTGCTGTTTACTATTTGTCGGGTCTTATGTCTTGTCTTGCATGGCCTTTTGCCTTCTGATGGTATCTGACAATAATAGTCATGTCCGTCGTCTGTTTTTGTCTTAATATATGTTTATGCTACGTGTATTCGTCTTATAATCAGGTATATACGTCGGTTTAGCTGCAAGGATGCAATGTCGGTTTTCAGCAGAATTTAAGCCATGTTTTTAATATACATTTATAAAAATAAAGCGTTATTTATTAAATATTCTTTATGGTGTATATTTTACATTAAATAAGCTATTTTTGTCATTTAATCGTCAAAATATTTGGAAAGAACGCTATTTTGTGATATATTTGTAAGCGATAAGGCTAAATAACATTTCATTGTGTCTGTGTAATTTCGCAATTTTATTAACTAAAATTAATTGTGATATGAGTAAACTGATTACCTTATTCTGCTTTCTCAGCACATTATTCTGCAGCTATGCTGTGGCAGCTGAAAGTGTTACAGAGTATCCTTACTCTGAGAATTTCGACAACACGGCAGAGAAAGAGATGCCTTCAGGCTGGGCCGTCGAGGGCGAGTCTCCTTTTGCCGTTTATCCTGCATTCGACTGGTATGGGGTTCAGGCACAATCAGGTGCAAACGCACTGGTGTCCGGATATCCTCAGACAGGTAATCGCACAGATGTTGCATACTCGCCGATGTTCGAGATGAAGGCCGGCGTGGAATATACAATGACTGTATGGGTAAAGATGAGAAACACAGCCCAAAACGGGCGTAATCCTATTATGAAAGTAACCGTCGGCACGGCTCAGGCCTCTGACGCTCACACCGTTGAGCTGACAAAGCAGGAGGGCGAGTGCGACTGGACGGAAGTGAAGGTGACATATACGCCTGAAGCTGACGGCCAGTATTGCTTCGGTCTTTGGTGCTGCTCTGTTCTTACGACGGCAGGCGACGTATATTTTGATACATTCTCTGTAAGCGAAGGCGAGTCGGCAGTTGCCGGCAACGTGGCTGAGTTGCCTTATGCCGAGAGCTTCGACACCACAGCCGACGAGGAGATGCCTGCCGGATGGGCAGTGGCTGGCGAAACGCCGTTTGCTGTATATCAGACATTTGACTGGTACGGAGTTCAGGCTCAGTCGGGTACAAGCGCCATCGTGTCTGGCTATCCTCAGGGCAGCAACCGCACGGATGTTGCATTCTCACCGATGTTTGAGATGAAAGCCGGCGTGGAATATACAGTTTCAGTATGGGTTATGATGAAGAATATGGCCCAGAACGGACGTAATCCTGTCATGAAGATAACAGCAGGACTTGCTCAGGTTGCCGATGCGCAGATTTATGAGCTGGCAAAGGAAGAGGGCGAGTGCGACTGGAAGGAAATGAAACTGACGTTCACTCCTGAGACCGACGGCCAGTATTGCTTCGGCCTTTGGTGCTGTTCTGTTATACCGACAGCCGGTGATGTCTACTTTGATACGTTCTCTGTAAGCGAAGGCGGAGGCGGCGAGGAGCCGGCATGGAAGGCAGAGATACCTTATGTGGAGACCTATGACGACGCATCACACTATTCAGGCAAGGACTATCTGCCCATCGGATGGGCCAGCACGGGCGAGACACCATGGATTACTGCAAGCCTGAAAAACAAACCTGCAGTATCAGGCGAGTATTATATGATTGCTCAGTCGTCAATTCTGCCTAACAGAAACGACGTGGCATATTCGCCCATGCTCGACATGAAGGGCGGAACAACATATACAGTGTCTATGTATCTCTACATGCCTGGCACAGGCAGCGTTAATCCGTCGTTTAAGCTCACGGCAGGTACAGCTCATGAGTCTGACGCCCAGACAATGGTTCTGGAGGAGATAAAGGACACTGCAGTGAAGGACTGGACAAAGATAGAGAAAGACTTTACTCCAGCCGAAGACGGTCAGTATTGCTTCGCCATGTATGCTTGCTCTTCAACGGCCAATGATGGTCATATTGCTATAGACAACTTCTCGGTAAGAGAAAAAGGAGATGTTCTTCCGCCTACGGCGCTGTTCTATATCGACAACACCCTTAACTCTATATTTACCGGCAGTTCTGTCATCTTTGAAGGACAGAAGATAAAGATGGTTAACATGTCGGCTGATGCAGAGTCATATAAATGGACTGTTGACAATGACGCTGTTATTTCAGACGATGAGGCTGCAGAGCCTGAGATAACATTCCCGGCAGCTGGTACTTACACAATAAAGCTTCAGGCAACCAACGAGGGCGGCACTACTGAGTGTACACAGATGTTCAGCACAGACGTTTATGACCTTGAGAGTGATGTCGATGACGCATTCACTACAACATCAGAAGTCAGCGACAAGATATTCCAGCAGACTGACACTCCGGCTTACAGTGAAGAAGGCGAAGTGAAAGACGTTGATACCTACGACAATTACTACGACTATGTTGTCGGAGTCAATCCTTATTACCGCTCTGTTGCCGAGCGTTTCGAGCTTCCTGACGACGTTACCCTCGACATCTCTTCTCTGTCAATCATGACAAACATGTACAGCCTCTTCATCAATGACATCGGCGAGGGAAGTATCAACGACAAGGAAAAGACCTATCGTGTTGTCATTTATCCTGATAAGGATGGTGCCCTGGATGCTGAACATCCTGTTGCCACTAAGACAGACAAACTTATCACCACCTTTGGTGATGCAGGATATTATCTGCCTGTAAGACAGTCAATACATTTCGACGAGCCGGTTAAGGTTAAGGGTACGTTCTATGTGGCATTCGAGTTCGACGAGCTTGACCTTTATGATGAGACAGAAGGACGCCTCTACCGCTCTTGGATAGGATTTGACACCAGAGTACATGCAAATAAGCAGACAACATTATATGTTAAACCGGAAAAGGCACTGCCTGAAAGCACTTATGAAGTTGACGGCAAATGGTGTCGTGCTGATGAGTTCTGCCCGGCTCTTGCAGGCTATAGCTTCGGCGTAATGCCATGGGTTAAGTTTAATAAGAAGGACGTTTCTGCTATCGGTGAGGTTGAAAACAGCAGCATAGAACTTGAAATTTCAGCTGATGGCAACAACTATCGCGTAAGCGGACTTTCTGACGGCGAGGATGTCAGAGTGTACAGCGTTTCTGGCGTTCAGGTATTTTCTGGCAAGGCCCAAGGAGGCGAGGTTGTCATTCCTGCCGACAATTGGAATAAGGGCATCTACGTTATAAGCGCGGGTGGCAGCAGTGTTAAGGTTTTAAAATAATTTAAGGCATGAGATTTATAAAGATATTTTTAGCGTCATTATGCCTTTTCTCACTATCGAATATGCCGGCTCACAGCGTGCCGGCATATCCGAAACCAGTAAAGTTTATTCAGCCTGACGGCACAGTGGTTACTTATCGCATTATCGGCGATGAGCATAATCATTGGCTTGAGTCGACTGACGGATATGTGCTGAAAAGGTCAGACAGCGGCTTCCTGTGCTATGCAGGCAAGGACAGTAACGGAACAATTATAGCAGCAGATAAATATTTTGGCAGCACCGGACATGCTGTCGACAAGTCGAAGCTGCTCAGGCGTAAGGACATGATAAAGACGGACGGCATGAGGCTGAGTCCGGCTGGTCCTAACAAGGCTCTTCAGATTAACGGAACATTCCCCTTGACAGGAAAGCGCAAGCTGCTGATGTTGCTTGTAAACTTTGCCGATACCAAGCCTACGTTTGGTGTGGACAATTTCCGCGAACTGATGAATGCCGAGAACTATAATGGTACGGGAAGCTTCCGTGACTATTATCTGGAAACATCTTACAAGCAGCTCGACATCGAAACTACTGTTGTTGGATGGATACAGCTGCCTAGATCAAAGGCTCTTTATGGTACGGAAGACATGACGGCTCTTATCCGTGATGCCCTTTCTCTTCTAGACGACAGCATCGATATTCACCAGTTTGACAACGATGGCGACGGTGAACTTGACGGACTTTCTATAATACATCAGGGTATGGGACAGGAGGTAAGTGGCAGTACTTCTGACATCTGGTCGCACAGCAGCGAGCTTCTTGACATGACATATAATGGTGTTCGTATTAAGAAATACACTATACAGCCAGAAATCCTCATAGATAATGCTACTTATGGTCTGCAGATGACCACTGTTGGAGTGCTTTGTCATGAGTTTGGACACAATCTGGGGGCACCTGATTATTATGACACGGATTATGAAACGGGAGGATATTTCTCCGGTACCGGCATATGGGACCTTATGGCTGACGGTATTTGGAACGAGCACAAGCTGCCTGGCGACACGCCTTCAAGTCTTAATATGTGGCAGAAGATACAGTTCGGATGGGTTAATCCGCAAGTGCTCGACAAGACAGCGACCATAACAGACATGCCCGCCGCAACTGATGAACCGGTAGGATATATAGTGAATACGATGCGTAAAGGCGATTATTTCGTGCTGGAGAACAGACAGGTACAGATGTTTGATAAGGAGTTGCCCGGTCACGGACTAATAATATATCATGTAGATGAAAACCGCATCAATGCAACTGCCGAGATGAATACTGTGAATTGTGACTATCTGCAGGGACTTTACACTGTATGTGCATCGGCAACGACAGATCCTACGTACAATCCTGAATCTTACGGTGACATCAACTCTGACGGTGCTCCCTTCCCTGGCTCAACGGGAAAGACTGCATGGTCAGACTTGACAACACCTTCTACTCACTCAAATGACGGCAAGTATTCTTATTTCTCTTTGAGCGATATTACGGACGTTGACGGCAAGGTTTCGTTTAAGATAACCATGAATGATGTTCCTCCTGCCGTGAATAGTTTTACAGCGAAGGCGAAGGGTAATATTGTTACTTTGGAATGGGAGGCACCGGAGGCTGATGATATAAAGAATTACCGCATTTTCAGAGATGGTGTGCTCATAGCAACTACAAATGAACTGACTTATCTTGATGAAGATCCCGGAAAGATTATTGTCAACTATAAGATGGATGTAGAGTATGAGAACGGACTCGTTTCACCGTTTGTTGAGGCTACGGTACGACTTCCGGAAAACCGTATTGAGTCTTTGTCGACCAAGGAAAACGCCGAAGGTGTTGAGCTTACGTGGGACATGAACACAGACCTGTCGCGCTCGAACCTCGATTATACAGATGTAATTTATCAGTATGTGTATTCTAATGAAACCGATTTTGCACAACGTTTCAATGAGAAAGACCTTCGTTCTTATGTGGGATATGCCATAACAGGTGTGGGATTTTTCCCGTTCTCTGCACAGCGCACTACGAGCTATAAGATAAGAGTGTGGCGTGCTCCGGCAGGTTCAGACGATATGAAGATTGTCAATGAGCGTGACATAACGGAGTATGGTTCAGGCTACTGGTGCGTGAAAGATTTTGAAACTCCTACATTTATAGAACCCGGATATGACTATATGGTAGGCGTATATGGTGAAACTAGTGACGGCGGATTCCGCATCATATGTGACGGCGAAACCTATACACCGGGACTAGGCAACCTCGTTCTCTATGATGGCGTATGGCGAGATGACCTTATACAGTTCAACCCGCTGCTTAAGGCAACGCTGGAGCCTGCTGCCGACAAGGCCGACTTCGTGCCAGGCGAATCTCCTGTGTTCGATGAAAACTATAACCCACAGACTGATGCTGAATATCCTATCGGTTTTAACGTTTACCGCAATGGTGAGCTCATAGGCTTTACGTCTACGCGCACTTTCGTAGACAACACCGTGCAGAAGGGTGTCAACAAATATGGAGTGGTGTGCCTGTATGAGGGTAACAATGAGTCGTCTCCGGTGGAGCGTTCGATATATGTAACCACGGGAATACAAGACATAACCACTGACGGCGTAATGGTAGAGCCGTCGGCCGGCGGCATAACCGTAAGTACGGCATGCAGTGCCAGCATTAATGTCTATTCGGCTTCAGCCCAATTGCTCGCATCCGGAACTACAAATGGTGGCACTGTGAGCATGACTGTTCCTGCAAAGGGTATATGTATCGTAAAGGTTGACTGCGGTGATACAGCCGTAGTGAGAAAAGTAATATTAAAATAAATTTTAAACTGAATTGCGATGAGAATTAGAAATATAAAGAATATGTTACCTGCAATGGCCCTCGGTCTGCTGTTGGTTTCACCTGATGTATGTGCTGCTCCTGACGGCGGACGAGTGTGGACGGCAAAACGTCCGACAAGTCGTCTGGCCCGTCTGAACACAATCAGCAAGGAGCGTGTGGCGCAGATTCGTGTAACGCCGATGGCAACGACACGTGCCATGGCACCTGAAGCGGATAACATGGAAGTTGTGCTGGGTGAAGATTTCAGCAAGTTTACGGCAGGTTCGGAAGAGAATCCCGACATGACAAACATACTGACGTCAGAAGGAGTGATAATGCAGGACTATATCAGCACATACGGATGGAGCGGCATCAACATTTATCAGGCCGGAGGCTGCTGCTTCCTGGCTGACGGTGTCGAGGCTCTTCTTATGACTCCGGTAATCGACCTTTCTGCTGATAATGGTAACTTTGTGGTCAATTTCTCATACAGATCTAAGTCTGGCGACACTAAGGTATACGTCGTTGGGCAGACAGAAGGAGCAAGTCAGGGCTTTGGCGGATACTTGCCTTGTACGGAGGAATGGAAGAGTGTCAGTGTCTCGTTCGAAGGAAACGGCGCTGCCAAGACTGCATTGCAGTTCTTCGGTGATGCTCCTGTATTTATAGACGACATTGAAGTCTGCCAAACCGGAGGCAGCGTAGTTGAGCCTGAGCCTATAAGCGCACCTGTGGCGCTTTCTGCCAGTGACATCACTTCAACCGGATTTACTGCTAATTGGGAGCCCGTTCAGGGTGCTTCGGCCTATCTGCTCGATGTGTTTTATTTTGTAGATAACCAGCCGCAGTATGTAGAGAAGGACTTTGAGACCACTGAAACGAGCAAGACTCTGACCGGACTGGAGCCAGGCCGCCTGTATTATTACTCGGTACAGGCCACTGACGGAACGGATGTTTCTGCCGAGTCGGCCATCATCTCTGCTAAAGAGCCCGTAGAATCGCTCGAAGCGCCTGTGGCTGCTGCTGCCACTGAGGTGAGCAATGACGGCTTCAGAGCCAACTGGAGCGCTGTTGAAGGAGCTACGTATTATGAGGTTGTGACGCTGTCTGACTACAAGATTCCTGAGAGCGGAACGTTTGTCCTTGACGACGAGACCTTTGACAAGGTTACAACGGGAACCGTCAGTTCGCCTGTATATAATGACGTACAGTGCAACCTGAACAAATATACTAATTATCCTGACTGGTATGGCACCACCACACTGCTGGCAGAAGGCATGATCGGACTTAAAAACTATTATGCGCTCATGGGTGCCTACTCGATGCTTTACAGTCCGATATACCAGAACGATGCTGCCAATCCGGGTGCTGTGAAGGTAAGAATAGCGGCCAAGATGGTTGACTGTACGGTCGGAACGAAGCTCGGCGTGGCGCTGGTGGACCCGATAACTGGCGAGGTTATAGGCGACAAGTGGAACTTTGTGGAGCTTAGCGAGGATATGAAAGACTATGATTTCGACTTGCCTGCAAGCAACAGCTTCTATCTTGCTGTAGGTTTCGATGATTCGAACGACACTTATGGCACCACGGGTATGGTGTTTATCGATGCCGTGAAGATAACTCAGGAAATGGCTGCCGGAACAACTCTTACACGCATATATAAGGACGACATAGCATACAACAACAGCCTCTACGTGGATACGCCTGACAAGCGTGAAGGTGAGAAATACTCTTACTACGTGGTTGCAGCCGGCAACGGCAGCGAGGGCGAGGTTGTGTCAGACGCATCAGAGTTTATTGACGTAGACGGCTCTGCCTCAGTGTCAGGCGTTGTGACAGCCCAGGGTGTTAATATCAGCGTCGGACGTGGAGAAGTGAAGGTTACAACCGACACACAGCTTGATGTCAACGTGTTCGACATGTCGGGCCGCACAGTGGCACGCATTGCCGCCGTTAAGGGCACCGCAGCATTTGCGTTGGCTCCTGGCGCATACATCGTTAAATGCGGCAGTGAGGTGCGCAAGATTATTGTCAGATAACTGTTTTAATTTAGCAATGAGTCATGCCAATGCAGGCAGACAAGATATTGCTGTTATATTTCAAGAGAATGTGCCTGGCGAGGCATGTTCTCTTGTTTTTTTTTGTGCCGAATAAAGTTGTGCCGGATGTTTAGTCTGTTTCCGACACGATGCCGATATCTGTATGCCTTTCGCCTCAATATAGCTTTGCCGGTAGCTGTTATGCTATGTTGCCGATTATGTTTTCGTTTTTTATTGTCTGCGCTTTGTTGTATAGCTTTTATCCTTTGATAGCTGCATGTAGCATTAAGTTTGGTGAGCTGATAAACTGATTACTTGAGCGTCTGGCTTTGTCGGCAATAAATGTGTATGCCGCCAGTGAGTCTGACCGGCCGCTGTGAGCGTGCAGATGGAGGTAAAAAGTCAGGACAAAATATTTTTACGTTACAGAAAATCAATGTATAACAGATGTTAATGTCCTGCCGTCCGAATATGCTTTTGTTTAACTTTTGTTAGCTGTAGAGCTGTCAGAAACAGCCCGAAACCCATTGTTTTTCGGTCTGTAAGGCATCCTTTTGATGCATAAAACGCAGCCTTTCACCCTGCAAAAGGTGCCCTTTTAGAGCCTGAAAGGGCATCTTTCATAGCATGAGCCGTGTCCGTTTGATGTGTGTTTGTGTGTAAGTTATTGTGCATCAGTATCTTATCTTTTCTGCCGTTTCCCGCCATATTTCCCGTCATTCCGCCCTTTCGCTCCCGCCGTTGCCGTTCTGAGAGCGTCAAACGGACGGAAAATGTCATTTTTGTTTACAAACGGCTGATGGATTCAGCAGCCGTGATGGCAGTGCAGATATGCTGAATATATCAGCCGGCCGTTGCGCCGGTGTCGCCGTTGTCAGCGCGATGGTCAGGTCGCCTGTTTCTCGATGCTATATATTCAGACGGTGTGCATCCCTCCATCTTCTTGAACAGTCTGCTGAAGTGCTGCGGATATTCAAAGCCCAGGGCGTAGGCCACCTGGCACACCTGTTCGCCTGCCGTCAGCTTGCTCTTGGCCATGGACATCACAAAGCGGTGGATGTGTTCGCCGGCCGTGATGCCGGTCTGCTTCTTTATCAGGTCGGCAAAATAGTTGCTCGAGAGGCATAGCTCTGATGCGCATGCCTGTACGGTAGGCAGTCCGTCCGTAAGCTGTCTTTCCGAGTCGTAGTAGCTGTGCATCAATTGCTCAAAGCGTGTCAGTATGTCGCTGTTCTGCTGCCTGTGCTTCCGCAACGAGACTAAAAGGAGGTATTCAATTAAACCTTCACTCAAGGAGTCAAAGCACCGTATATCAATTGATTACGGTGCTTTTTTCGTATATTTTTGTTTCAAGGTGAAGGCCATCCAGCATCGGTTGGCAGTCATATCTTAGTCAATTTCTGCTACAATTTCTGCTACAGAAATTTTGCTGTCACAAAAATGTAGCAGAAAATTTGAGATGAATACCATCTTGAATTCTCTGCTACAGAAAATGACTTTGCATTTTTGGCAAAAAAATGTAGCAGTGACGGTCAAAAGATAGCCAAATTGACGCCTTATAAATCACTCATTCATAATAAATTATGTCGAACTTTGTGGCAAAATTGCTACACTAAAAAATGATTAGTTATTATGAGAATGATTTTTAAAGTGTCGTTCTATGTACGCTCCAATTACGAGAACAAAAGTGGTAAATCTCCTTTGATGATCAGAATCTATTTAAACAAAGAAATGCTTAATGTAGGTTCATCCGGTATCTATGTGGATAAAAAATTGTGGTGTAATTCAACAAGCCGAATGAAAGGGCGTACTCAGGAGGCATTGGTTGTCAATGCTCAATTGGATGAAATATCTACATCTTTTCAGGAAATCTTTAAGCGCCATGAAAGTGATGCAGACCTTACTCTTGAAAAAATAAAGAATTTTTTTCTTGGGAAGGATAAGGCAAAAATTACCTTTCTTGAATTCTATGATGATTATTTAAAAGAACTGCAGGCTCAGGTAGGAACAATCAAAGCAAAAGCTACCTATCACAAATATTCAGGGACCAAACGTCATTTTGAGAATTTTTTGCGATATAAGTATAGACGTAAAGACTTGATGCCAAAAGAACTGACACATCAGGTTATCAATGATTTTGAAACATACCTGCGTTCTGTAGCTAATCTTAAAATCAACACTGCAACCAAAATATTAAAGTTCTTTAAGACTGTTGTTAGGGATGCCCAAAAGAAAGACTTGATTACTCATGATCCGTTTATGAATCATCATTTCCAATTGGAATATGTTGACCGAGGTTTCCTTACAGATGAAGAAATAAAATGTATCATGGAAAAGGAATTTCCGACAGCACGACTTGAAGCTGTAAGGGACATTTTTATTTTTTCATGCTTCTGTGGATTGGCTTATATAGATGTGGCAAATCTCACACAAGATAATATAGTCACACTTAATGGTAAACAATGGATAATGACTACACGTCAGAAGACAAAAGTCCCAAGTAATATTTTGTTGCTTGATATTCCGGCCATGATTATTGAAAAGTATAGAGGAAGAACTAAGGATGGTAAACTTCTTCCTATATTATCCAATCAGAAGATGAACAGTTACTTAAAAGAAATCGGTGATGTCTGTGGTATTAAAAAGAATTTGACTTATCACCTGGCAAGACATACATTTGCTACAATGATATTAAGTAAAGGTGTTCCTATTGAATCTGTATCAAAAATGCTTGGTCACACCAATATAAGGACAACACAAGTGTATGCCCGTATAACAAACAAGAAGATAGAAGAAGATATGCTGGCACTTGCAGGTAAATTAGATAATTTCAATGATTCCATTAACCAAATAAAAAAGTAGGTAACATGAAAACAAACGAAACAAGAGAACTTTCTTACTTCCAGTCTTTATTGGGGAAGTATATCAGTGAACATCATCCGGAATTGTCAAATGACAAAGCTTTCCTAAGTAGCCGTGCAGATGAAGCATTGAATGTATATGCCAATGCCATAACCATTGGTCTTTCAGATCTTGAAGCTGAAGAAGCTGCAAATGATGTTCTGTACAATGGACTTCACTTTTCCAAGTATGATACAATTGTAGAAGTATTATGGAATGAGTTTGCAGAAAATATACCTCAGAGTCTTGCTGAGAGGTTGGCAGCTATCCTTTTGGGCAATACAGCCATTCAGAAAACATTTGCCAAATATAAACTTGATGATGATTTTGACGGTAAACCGGAGTATGATGAACTTTACACTGAACTCACAGGTTGCATACAGATTATTATTGAAAGAAACGAGCTTCCTGTTTTCTGATTCAGTTTTACCTGTTAAAGTCGGGACAACCTTTGTTCAAGTGCAAAGGTAATTTCCGGCTTTCAATCGGCAAGGATTCCCAAAGGCTATGGGAGAAATCTCCACCTGAAGGTTGTATTTATCCCATAGTCCTTGCCTTTTCTGAAATCCGACCTTTATAAAGCTCTTGAAACAAAGGTTGTTCTATCCCGACCTAATATTAACTTTCTAAAATGGATGCTTATGAAAACAGAACCTACTTTTATATCAAATGAATCATTGAAGAAGCAACCTGTAAAACAGCCTGCTTCACATTATCGAGTTATATCTCTAATCAAGCTAACATTTTATATTGCTGTTCTGATAGGCTTCTGCTGGCTGCTTAGCTGCATCATTACCAAAGAAGTGGTTATAGCCATAGGGCTGCTTATTGGCTTTATTCTCATTTCGAGCATAATGAGGTTTGCATTCTCTGTAATACTCACTATCGTCAAATGGATTGCGATTGCTGCAATCATTCTGTTGTTGCTATGCTTTATATAAGCATTAATTATGCCTTTTGAAAAAGTAACAAAATCAAATAACTCATTTTATATTATGAAACCGACAGATACTCTCGTTACGAAATACGATATTATTATACCATTTTATACCTCTGAAAATGTGACGAAATCAGTCAGGAATATTTATGACCATGAATTGTGCAAAGAAGTTATTCGACTCTACTTGTTGAACAAACTCGATCGGGTATGGAGAAATCCTTATGGCAGTTATTATTACAAGGCCAAGGGTGGTTTACCTGAATATTATAGACCTCAAATTCTAACTTCTGTAGATATTGAGAAGATTATAGCACAAAAGAAAGGGGGAAGAAGAAAAGGAACTGGCAGAAAGAAGCTTGCCGGAAATTCTCCTTCTGTAACCATGCGTGTTCCACAATATATAAGGAAAGAAATCCAGGCACTTATTGATATGTATGCCCATTGGTGTGCCAGTGATGAAGAACCTCTACTTGTATCTAAAACAAGTGTTGAACAACGTCTGAAGACAATTGAATTCCTGCATTTTGTGACTGAGCATGAAAAAGAGTATATTTCCTCGGCTGTATTTAGAGACTCCTAAACTACCATGAACAACAAAAACTAACTAAATATAAGCTATTGAAACACAGGCACATTTAGATTTTAACACTTCGAACTTGCTATTTGGTGGTTCCCGATTTTCCGCTTATTTTTGCAACGTATTTCTACCGCGGAGAATTTTGGGAGCTTTTATTTTGCTATCTCGTGGACAGAGTTGACAAAGGTTTACAAACGTTTACTTTGGTTGACTCGAATACTAAAGGGAAAGAAGAAAGGAAGTGGTCTCGTTTGAAAAAAGAAATATCGTGGAAAGAGTTGACAAGGGTTGTCATCGGTTTACATGAGTTTACTGCGCGGTGGTTTATACGAAAAGAATGTAAAACCACATAATTTGGAATCGAATGAGAAAGACAAGAAAATGTGCTTTCTGCGGCAAGGAGTTCACTTGCAACAGCGGTTCGCAGAAGTATTGCTCAGAACATTGTGCCGAGTCGGCAAAGGCTCAGCGCAAGAAGAAACAGCAGGACTTTATCAAAGCAGTAGAGCCTGTCATTGACATCGCAAGCCAGGAGTATCTCACTTTTTCAAAGGCTGCCATCCTCATGGGATGTACGCGCCAGTACGTTTACAAATTGGTTAACGAAGGAAAACTCGCAGCATCTCGCATCAGCAGTAGAATGGTATTCATCCGCAAGGCAGACATCGAACAGATGCTGGCTGGCAATCCCTACCATAGAGTGTTACCTGGGTCTTCTCAAAACAAAGTAGGCAAAAGGTCATCCACTCCATCATCTTCCCTTTCATCAAAGAAAGACAACAAGCACATACCCAAAATAGGTATGAGGTTTTCCGAACCGCTCGAATACATCTCTGGTGAGGATGTCATGGCTACCTACAAGGTAAGGAAGTCATGGCTATACACATCAGCCAAGAGAAACAACATATCTATGTGCAAGATTGCAGGCAAGAACTATTATAGCCGAAAGCACATGGATGCACTCTTCGGAGTTACAGCCGAGATAGAAGCTCTGACAGAGTGGCTTACCACAGAGGAGGCGGAAACTCTCTATTCCACAACCAAGGAATCCTTGCGCACCCAGGCATACCGTCGCCATATTCCCACGAAGCGAGAATATGGCAGGACATATTATTCCAAGAAACATCTTGATGAACTCTTCCGTCCTGACCTGAAGGCAAGTGATGCCTATTGTACCACAGCAGAAGCAGCCAAGAAGTACGGCATGACAAAGAGCAACATCTGCGTTATCATCAAAAAAGAGAAAATTACCAAAGTAAAAGTCGGTGTCCAAAACCTCATCGTCAAAGAGGAACTTGAAAAGGTAATGGCCGAGAGGCTGGCTCAATTTGGTTCCTATCGGGTTCAATGACGATGGAAAACAGAAGTTACATCCACGATTTTGAGCAAAATCCAGTTATTCCTCAATTATTCACAAGTTACGATAAGTTTTCATCATCACGGGTGCACTATTCGGTTACTTTGTACCCGAATTGCCGGCAACAGCCATCAGCATTCAGTAAAAAGTAAAATCCAAAAAGTATTATTATGAGTAACATCTGCAAGACCGTGACACTCCGCACACGCAAAATCAAAGGCGGTGAACAGCTATCCTTCTATCTCGACTACTATCCCGGCTATAGGGATGAGAGTACGATGAAGGTCATGCGTCATGAATCGCTCGGCATCTACATCTATGCCAAGCCGAAGAACCAACGAGAAAAGGACTACAACGAACGTATGCGTGAGAAAGCGGAAGCCCTTCGCTGTCGTCGCTATGAGTCTATAGTAAATGAAAGATATGATTTCTTTGACAAGGAGAAGATGAAGGGCGATTTTCTTGCCTACTTCAAGCAGAAAGCAGACAAGAAGAACTGCAAGTGGCAGCACGTCTATAAGCACTTTGCCCGATTCTGCAACAACAAGTGCCGTTTCGATGAAATCACCGTTGACTTGTGCAACAAGTTCCGCGAGTATCTTTTGAATGCCCCACAAACTATCCACAAAGAGCACAAACTGCACATAAATAGTGTGGCTGGTTATTGGTCAACCTTCCGCGCTGTACTCCATACCGCCTATAGGGAACACAAGATTATGGAGAATCCCAATGGCTTTCTGGAACGCATTGATACTATTCCAACAGAGAAAGAACATTTATCCAAGGATGAACTTATAAGGCTGGCAAACACGCCTTGCGAATATCGTGTGTTGAAGACCGCCTTCCTCTTTGCCTGTCTGACAGGACTGAGAAAGAGTGACATCAAGCAGCTTACATGGGAGAACATACAGCCATACGGTGACGGAGGCATGTACGTGACACTCCGTATGCAGAAGACAAAGGAACTGGTGAACAACCCCATCAGTGACGAGGCGCTGGAACTGATTGGTGAGCGTGGAACTGGCATTGTCTTCACAGGTTTCACTGACAAACTTACCCAGACACCCTTGAAGAACTGGCTGAAAGCCGCTGGCATCACCAAGAAGATTTCGTTTCATTGTAGCCGCCATACATTCGGTTCTCTACAAGTGGATGCTGGTACGAGCGTCTATACTGTCCAGCACATGTTGGGTCATAAGAACGTCTCAACCACGCAAATCTATGCGAACATGGCGGACGAGAGCAAACGCGAGTCGGTAAACCGTATCACTCTTAGACCAGCGAAGACAGCGCAACTAAAGGTCGTTGGGCAATAACTACCTATATCTGTTCAATATATGTATCATCATTGGGGAGAGGCTTTGCTTCTCCTTTTTTTTGTTTCGTACCTTTTCGTTTATTCTTGACTTACAATCCTTATAGTATGAAAAACGCCGTAAAATCATACTCGATAGCCAACTAAAATTAAAAAGAAGCAGATTATTTTGACAATCATCAGCTGTCAGAAACAACCAAAGTAACTTTGCACACCGAAAGAGCCAATCGCAGGCAACAAACAAGAGTAATTACGATAGTAAAAGGTAAAAACAATGAAAGAGACATCAGTTATAAATGGTGAACCGGTATTCCCTACAATAAACTTCAAGACCATGCTATATTTGCTGGTAAGCATAGCGGTGTTGTTCATCGCTATCATACCGGCACGAATAATCAGCGGTATATTCTCACAAGAGGTGAGCATCTTCTACATTTCCTTCGCAGGCTTTACTGTGTTATTGGAGTTTATGGTATGGTGCTTCCTATGTGTGCCAATGAAAATCTATGAATCCATATTAGCCAACAAAGCGATGGATGAGAAATTAATTGTAGCAGAAGAGCAACCCGGATCAAAGTTACCAAATGAGGAAGTCGTTTCTGGGGAGCCGGAAATGCTATTGGCAATGAAAGAAGAAACGAAAGACACCATTGCTCCTTCCTCTATGATTGACCTTTACAGACAGGGTTGTGATGATTTTTACAGGAATCAAGCCTCTCATAGGAAAGAGCAGCTTGACAAGATCATGGAATATCTTCATTATACCATGGCTCCGTTTATCAAACAGGATGACATGGAGACGTTCTGTGCTGAAATCATGTCGTTTGCCATCAATCCAGCATACGAACCGAAGCCACTTGTCGGGTTAAAAGGTACACTGACCAGTTTTGACGTACGCCATCTGATATGGAACATCACTTCAAGGTTAGGACTCGGCAAGGGCAAACCATACAGCGTGGAACTATGCATCAATTTCATCCGCACCATGTTCCCAGACCTTTGCAAGGACCTTGATAATTCCACCTTGAAGAACCTAAGAGTCACATCAACATCGGACAAAATCCATATAGACTTGCCTGGCAAAGACGGAGTATCGTTTCATATACCTCAATCCATAAAGTAGAATCACCTCCTTCTCATCGTTAAAAACCAGCCGCATCCGATTTATATTGTCAGATGCGGCTGGTCCTATATTCATGTACCTTTCACAAAACTGGCTATCTTTCCCTGCCAGTATATAGTACTTCGTCTGCCTTCTTAGTCCCACTGCAAAAACAGTCGAATCATACGACAGTTTTTGCAGTGGGTTATTTGTGCTTACTTGCTAATATCATGAAGATACCTGGCGAAAGTCTCTGTTGTCATTCAATAATCATCTGATAATCATACCTTTTCAAGTTATTATAAAGTGATTTGCGAATTACCATAAGTTTCCATCAGCACGGATGCTTCATTCAGTTCCTTTGCACCCGGTCTCTAACCAAAGGCCGTGAAAATTATGGAACAAAATGAATTGACATTCAACGACCTCCCACAGGTCATCGCCCAGCTTCGGAATGAGGTGATGGGTATGAAAAGACTGCTTATCAAACAGCAGGAAGAGAATCGGAAACATCATGTTCGCGAGAGCCGTCACAAGCCCATGACGGTGGAGGAAGCGGCTGAGTACACACGCATTCCTTTAGGGACGCTGTACATGAAACTCGGTGACGGGACGATACCAGCCACCAAGCCAGGCAAACGTTACGTCCTCTATCAGGACGAACTTGACAAGTGGCTGGAGGCGAACCGAAAGAATGCTGTGCCGCTGACAGCAGACGAAGAGAACGATGCCATTCTCTCTTCGCACAAGCGCAAGCCGAACAAGTCCTGCTGGTATGATTAACAGATAGAGATATGAATTACATCGGCTTGATGAATCAAATGTGGCGTTCTGCCATGAAGTCGCCAATGCCAGCAAGTGAGATTGCCTTGTTTGCCTATCTTGTGAACGAATGCAACAAGCGTTTCTGGCAGATGCCCTTTGCCTGTTCCACTACAAGGATAAGTGATGACCTCCGTGTTTCAAGACAGACGGTCATCACGGCAAGGGAGCATCTTGTCAAGCGCAGACTTATCTCGTTCACCGAAGGCAAATCACGTCATCTACCGTCAACCTATACGCTCACAAATTGGACGGATGACTTGACAGTAGAGTTGACAGATGGCTTGACACATATAAAAGATAAAGACAAAGACAATTTAATAAAAGGCGATTCAAAAAATCTTTCAATCAAAGAAAGGGAAAGGAATAATGAAAACAACACTCAAAATCGACGTAGAGGAATTAAAGAAATCCATGCTACAGCGTCGTCCTATGAAGGCTCGTTTTAGAATACCCATGTCAGAGGATAAGGCTTATGCCTATCTGTTGGCTGCAATTATGGCTGAGGTGGAATATCGACACCGTGTCTTCTGTTCTAACGAAGATATGGAGAAGCAACTTCAGGAGATGGCTCATTGGCTTACCACACCATCATCCCATTTCGGCATCCTGCTGTGCGGTGGATGTGGAAATGGCAAGAGTACAATGCTTAAAGCATTCCAACAATTGCTGAACACACTGCATATTCCCAAACCATACAACGAAGGAACGTATGGAATCCGAATTGTGGATGCAAAGTACATTGCGTACCTCTGCAAGAACAACTATGAGGCATACCGTAAACTCATAAATGTTGATATGCTTGGCATAGATGACCTTGGCACGGAACCATCAGAGGTATTGGACTATGGTAACATCTATACACCTGTCATTGACCTGCTGACAAAGCGTTACGAAGAGCAGCTTTTCACCATTATCACGACCAACCTCACTCCGCAGCAAATCCGAGGGCATTATGGTGACCGTATTGCCGACAGGCTCAATGAGATGGTCAAGAAAATCGTGTTCAACAATTGTACTTATCGTACAGACAAATTTGCGACACGTGGTTAGTTGCATTCCAAATCTTCGGGCATTGGGCTTGCCCATGTTCCAGATTATTCTGGCATCGGGAAGCCTAATACCCCACCCGTCTATCGACATATGGGAGACTGACCAGATAAAATAGCAAGCAATTATAGTTTATATGACTTTGATGGTTCTTCGAAACACGGTATTCAAAATGATAAATATCTGGCAACATCATGCCTGGACAGATATGCAGAAGAGGCTTGCCTCTGTCCACTCAAAAGTAAGGAGGGGCAGCCTAATACCCCAGCCATCTATTGATGTAAGGGGAACTGACCAGATAAATAAGCAAGCAATTAAGGTATGAATATGACATCAATAAAGGTAAAGTTTAGGCCATCCATGGTGGATGGCAAGGAGGGAAGACTCTATTTTCAGATTATCCACAATCGGGTAGTCCGTCAGTTGAATACAGATTATAAGGTCTTTGCAGAGGAATGGGATGCAGAGTCGGAAAGCGTTATCGTAAATGGTAGCCGCTCCAATCTCCTGTTGGGTATTCAAGAACGTCTGGCATGGGACGTGGCTCGTCTGGAAAAGGTTGTCCGCTCATTGGAGACGGAGCGTCGTCGCTTCACAGCAGACGACGTGATCACCATGTTCCATAAACTGACCAAGGAGTCCTCCCTCTTTACCTTTATGCATGGTGTCATAGCTCAACTGAAACAGTTGGGAAAAGTCCGAACTTCAGAGACATACACAGCTACACTCAAAAGTTTCATGGCTTTTCGTAACGAGAAGGATGTGCCACTCGATGGTATTACATCTGACATGATGCTCATGTATGAAGCTTATTTGAAAACCAGAGAGGTACGCATGAACACCATTTCGTTCTATATGCGTAACCTTCGGGCTGTCTATAATCGTGCAGTGGAGAAAGGATTGACAACACAGCAATACCCCTTCCGGCACGTCTATACTGGAGTGGATAAGACTGTAAAGCGAGCGATACCTATCAAGGCCATCAAAGCCCTGAAGGATTTGGACTTGGCAACGAACTTGACATTGGACTTTGCCCGTGATATGTTCATGTTCAGCTTCTACACTCGAGGAATGTCTTTCGTGGATATGGCTTATCTCAAAAAGACTGATCTTCAAAATGGCATGCTGACCTATCGAAGACGAAAGACTGGTCAAGAACTAAGTATTAAGTGGGAGAAGTGCATGGCTGAAATCATTGCCAAATACCCTGAAAACAAGACAGGCTTTCTACTCCCTATCATCAAAGAGCAGGGCGATGAACGTAGGCAATATGACAATGCCCTTCACTTAGTCAACTATCGTCTGAAAGAACTTTCAACGATGCTAAAACTGCAGCGGCCACTCACCATGTATGTGGCTCGTCACTCTTGGGCGAGTGCAGCCAAGGCAAAGAATGTGCCATTGTCAGTTATCAGTGAGGGAATGGGACATGACTCTGAGACAACAACACAAATATACCTCGCTTCACTGGAAACGTCGGTTGTGGATAAAGCAAACAAGATGATATTGGGATTGTTGTAAACAAGGATTTGTTTAGCAAATTTCTCAATCTCTTTCTAAGAGACGGATATTTGGGCACAAAGATACTAATTTTTGGTCAAAATACACATTATTTAATAGGGAAACACGCCTTTGGCATATCATTTTTATACTTTGTTTAGCAAATCGCTATGCAAAACGCTCAACAATCGAGGAATATCAATGACTTTTTGATTCCCTACGTCTCTTAGAAAGAGACGAATGGGGCAAGCTTCCATTTCGTGCTTGAATCGGGTTACGGATATTCTCGATAAAGACCACCAAAAGCCGTAAGGCAAAACAAAGAATAATAGAACTCCCTCGCTGTGTAAAAAGGGCTTGGTCGCCTGTCGAGACACAGCTTGGGAGTTCTTTTGATTGCAGAATGACTGAGAAAATTAAGCTTAGTGGATTGGAATCATTCCTTATGCGTATTGCGGATTACCTTCGCAAGAACATGGAGGAATCAGAATATAAGGAGTATATTTTTGGTTTGCTCTTCTTGAAGCGCATGTCAGATGTGTTTGAAGAAAAGCGTGAAGTCTTAAAGAAAGACTATCAACATCTACCAGAAGATGCCTTACAATCTATCCTGGAAGATAAAACAACCTACGGTGAAACTTTCTTTGTCCCGAAACGTGCCAGATGGAATGAAGGATGGTATGACCAGGAAAATGGAACCGACGTTCCAGCATTGCGTGACCTAAAAACTGATATTGGACCAATGCTAAATAAAGCCCTGACTGCTATAGAGGATGCCAATAGTGAAGTATTGCAGGGCATTTTCAAAGACCGCATCAACTTCAACAAAATGAGCGTTGATGGTACGCCTGTTGTAAAGAACAGCGACCTTCGCAAGATGATTGAAGAGTTTAATAACTTTCCACCATTGTTGAATAAGAACTTTGAGTTCCCAGACTTACTTGGCGCAGCATACGAATTTGTTCTGAAATACTTTGCAGACAGCGCAGGAAAGAAAGGTGGCGAGTTCTATACGCCTAACACCGTTGTTCGCATGCTTGTAAAGCTGTTGCAGGTGGATGAAGGTATGTCTATTTATGACCCAACTGTTGGTTCGGGTGGCATGCTCATACAGTCATACCAGTATATTGAAGATGAAGGCAAGAACCCAAAGAATCTTGCTCTCTATGGTCAAGACAATAAGGATGGTGTCGTTGCCATCTGTAAGATGAATATGATTTTCCACGACATCTTCGGCTCACATATCAAGTATGGTGATACCCTTGTCAATCCACAGCACACAAAGAATGGCAAAATCATGAAGTTTGACCGAGTAATTGCCAATCCGCCATTTTCTCAGAAGTATTCTACTGAGGAAATGAAATACAAAGACCGCTTCATTTATGGCTTCACACCAGAAGATGCCAAGCAGGCAGACCTTATGTTTGTGCAACACATGTTAGCCAGTTGTGACGAGAATAAAGGCGGTCGTGTAGTTGTGGTCATGCCTCATGGTGTCCTGTTCAGAGGCAGGAAAGAAAAAGAAATCCGTACTGCCATGCTTCAGCGCGACGTTGATGTGCTTGAAGGTGTGATAAGCCTTCCTCCTCAACTGTTTTATGGTACAGGCATTCCCGCATGTGTGATGGTTTTCTCAAAGCGCAAGTCTGACGATATGAAGGGCAAGGTATTCTTTATCAATGCTGATAGAGAATACAAGGAGGGTAAGAAACAAAACACGCTTCGCCCAGAAGATATTGAAAAAATTTCATACGTCTATCTGAATAAGATGGAAGTACCGAACTATTCACGTTTGGTTGACCTGTCTGAAATTGAGCAAAACGGTTATACGCTTAACATCCGCAAATACGTTGATAATACACCTGCTCCAGAGCATCATGACGTTCACGCTCACCTTGTCGGAGGTGTCCCAGCAGTAGAGATAGAAGAAATCAACAGCAATCTTTCATCTAAGATTCACTTTGATGCCTTTACTCTTTTCAGTAGTGGCAATGATAGTTATCGTCAATTCGCAGTAAACAACCGCGATGAGATAAAACAAGCAGTTGAAGAAAGCAGCGAAGTAAACGCTGTTGTATCGCAATTGCATGACAATCTATCCTCTTGGTGGAAAACTGCCAGCGAAGAGTTTGCCACTATTGCCGGACATCGGGATGCTCTGCTACCGAAAGTAAGGAACAGTTTAATGCAATCTATGCGTCAGACTCTTGAACCGGTTGGAATGCTCGACCAACATCAAGTGGCTGGAATTTTTGTAAACTGGTGGGATGGTGTCAAGTATGACTTGAAGACCATCATGCAGCGTAAGTGGGATATAGACCTTATCTATCCAGAATACAGAGACCTTGTTACTGCCATGTTTTTTGCCGACGAGCGACAAGCCATCGACAAGAAACAGGAAGATGTTGCAAACTGCGAAGCAAATATTGAAGACATTGTAGAACAAATACTTGAATCTGTTGACTACGAACCTGAGGAACCAGCAGAAGGCGAAGAAGCAAAAGAGATAAAGCATACTCCAAAATTGGCACACGAACAACTTGCGGTTGCACTAAAAGGCTGTGAGGAAGACTCTGACGATGCCAACGAATTGAAAGCTTATTCAGCACAACTCAAAGATTGTGAGGAAGCACTTAAGGCTGCTAAATCAGAACTTGACCAGTTGCAAAAGACTCTTGACCTGCATTTTGAATTGAAATGCCTTGGTGTGGAATCTAAGAAACAGTATGTCGTAGGGTTGTTGAATCAGGCCAATAATGAGATCGCAGAAGTAACACAACACGCCACTGCATTCCTTGAGCAGTCAGGTTTACAATTCTGTATTCCGTCTGAGGATGCTTCTATAGAAACCATTCTTGCCTCTTTAGATGAGATCAAGAAGTCTGTGCCTTCAAACAAAAATAAGAGAACTGCCGAGCAGAACGCTTTGCTAACAAAGGTTGCTCAGGCAAAAGATGTTCTCAAAGAGCCGAAAAAGAAATTCACAAAGCTTCAGAAAGAAGTCGTGAAGATACAACAGGTTCTGAGCGGATATGATGCCACTATGCAATCTATTGGTGGGCAAATAACGGAAGAGGAAACTCGCACCTTGATATTGCAGAAACACTACAATATCATTGCCGACCAACTTAACCGTTACACCGAACAGGAAAAGCGTGAGGTGATTGCTGCCTGTGAGCATCTTTTTGACAAATATGCAACGTCCGCACAACAGATTACAGCCGACCGCAATAAAGTGATGAATGAATTGAGCGACATACTCAAAAAACTTAAATACGTTGACTGATATGGAGACAAACAAAATCATAATTCCAGAAGGTTGGCGTAAGATTTCCATTGGCGAATGTGTCGTTGAGAAGAAAAAGTCGCCAATAAATGTTGAGGATGCCAACGAATATGGTCTTTATCCATTCTTTACGAGTGGAGGAAATGTATTGAGATATGATTCAAATCTCGTAGATGGAGAGAACCTTTATATTGCAGATGGAGGAACTGCTGATGTTAAATACTATAATGGTGCTTCTGCATATTCTAATCATACTTATGTTTTAGGATGTAAGGAAGGCTATTGCACAAAATTTATATATTATGTGCTCTTGTATCTTACGGATTATATTGACAAAAACTATTTTCAAGGTACGGGACTAAAGAACCTTCAAAAGAAGGACTTCAAACACCACGAAATTATCATCCCAAAATCAAAAGATGAGCAACAGCGTATTGCAGATGCGTTGTCTAAACTTGACGATTCTCTTTCACAAACGCAGTCGCTCATTGATAAGTACGAACTTATAAAGCGAGGCTTGATGCAAGACTTGCTTACTTTTGGCATTGACAGCGAAGGTAACGTGCGAAGCGAAAAGACCCACAAGTTCAAGGATTCTCCGTTGGGTAGAATACCAGAAGAATGGGAATGTAAGCTCATCAAGGAAATTTACACATCAATTAAATCGGGCATTACTCCATCGCGAAGTGTTTCAAGTTTTTTTGAGCATGGTTTATATCCATGGGCTAAAACTTTAGATTTGAATGAAGGCGAAATTTACAAGACTGATGAATATGTATCAGAGTTTTGTATGCAAAACACTTCTCTCAAATTACAGCCAAAGAATTCTGTGTTGATAGCAATGTATGGAGGATGGATTCAAATAGGTAGGACATCAATCCTAAAAGTGGAATCAGGAATAAACCAAGCTATCTGTGCTTTATCATCTCCGAGGTATGATATAAATTCATATTACACTCTTTACTATCTTCAACAAAATAGACTTCGCTGGAGGAAAAATGCTATAAGTACGAGAAAAGACCCCAATATAACAAAAAAGGATGTTGAGAATTTTTATATTTCCTTTCCATCATCACCGAAAGAACAGCGGATGATAGTTAAAACTATTCAAGATATAAATGCTCTTAATAGCAAACATTCTGAGCAGATATTATCATTGATTAATCAAAAGCAAGGTCTCCTTTCCGACCTCATTACAGGCAAAGTAAGAATCTAAAAATATATGGGCTTATGATACTGACCAACGACAACAAATATGAAGAATCTCGTCGGAAACAACTTAAAATCGACGAGTTCAATAGCGTAGAGCACCCTTTCATGGAACAGTTGAAAGAGTTGGGCTGGAATGATGATGCAAACGAAGTGATTGAACTTCAGATGCAACAGCTGCCATCAGATAGCTTTCGCACATCGTTCTCTGAAGTAGTGCTGATGCCTAAACTCAGGAAAGCATTGAAGCAAATCAATGACTTCCTGACAGACAGCCAGATTGATGAGGTTGCCAACCGCATCACGGCATATCAAGGTGGCACACTGCTCGAAAACAATGAGTGCATTTTCAATCTGTTGGTCGAAGGTACGTCAGTATCACGAAACGAGCAGACGGGTGAACAGTCACCTTCTGTTCGCTATATTGATTTCGACCATCCGGAAAACAACATCTTCACAGCCATATCGCAGTTTAAGGTGGCAATCCCTGGCACCGACCATCATATTATACCAGATATTGTTTTGTTCTTGAATGGTCTGCCAATCGTCGTTGTAGAAGCTAAATCGCCGAAGGTGTCAGAGCCGTTGCCCGAAGCCATAGACCAACTTATGCGCTATTCAGAGCAGCGTGGAGATACAGGCGAGGGAAATCCTGCGTTGTTCCAATATAACCAGTTTTTAATAGTCACTTGCCGAAACGAAGCAAAAGCAGGTACTATCACCACCCATCGTGAAAAGTATTTTTATCGTTGGACAGATCCTTATCCAATGACATTGAACGACCTGACACATGGGCAAAGTGCGCCCAACGACCAGCAGCGACTGGTGGCAGGTATGTTATCACTTCAAAATCTTCTTGACATTATACGCATATTCACCATATTCTCTATTAATGACAAAGGCAAGAAGATAAAGATTGTGTGCCGCTATCAACAGTTCCGTGCCGTCAAGAAGATGGTGAAGCGTTTGCAAGAAGGCAAGACTAAAGAAGACCGTGGAGGCATTTTATGGCATACGCAAGGTTCTGGGAAGTCTCTTACCATGATGTTCCTTGTACGACAGATGCAACTTATAACAGCTCTTCAATCGTGGAAGGTGGTATTTGTCACCGACCGCACACAACTGGAAGAACAATTGGGCGAAACTGGTGGCGGTGTTGGATTCAACCTAAAGAAAGCTGAGTTTATAAATCCAAGGGCAGATAAACCAATGTGCAGTCTGAAGGAACTTTTGAGCACCAATACTTCCGACCTTGTGATGGCGATGATTCATAAGTTCCAAGAGTCAGGTGAGTTGGACGATATTCAAATCTTCCCTGTCTTGAACGAAAGCCCAAAAGTACTTATTCTAACCGATGAAGCGCACCGTTCACAATTCTCCCTGCTGGGTGCAAATCTTGAACGTGCCTTGCCTAATGCCACTCGCATAGGCTTTACTGGTACGCCAACGTCAAAAACCGAACGTTTATATAGGGACTATATAGACAGCTACACCATGCGCCAAAGTATTGATGATGGTGTTACGCTTGAAATCATCTATCAGGGCTTTACCCATAATGCCGAGGTGGAAGACAAAGAAGGCATGGATAAGAAGTTTGAAGATGTCTTCAGCGATTATAACATACAGGAGCGTATGCAGATTTTGGGCTTCGGCTCCCGTGATGCATATCTGGACAGTGAAGATACCATTAGGGAGAAGGCAAAGTATATGATGGATCACTATGTTTCTCAGATTTTCCCAGGTGGCTTCAAGGCTCAGATTATCGCCAATTCCAGAATTGCAGCCGTAAGGTATAAACGCATGATAGAGGATGCTCTCAAAGCAAAAATTGAGGAATTGGAAAATAACAATCCATTAAGCATCAATATCGACCGGCTGAGAAAAGTACGTGCAGCCGTAGTTATCTCTGGCGACCGTAACGACGAGTTGGAGATAAAACAATATACAGATACCAACTATCACAAACGTAGCATTAAGTCGTTTAAGCTTCCTTTCGATGGTGAAGACGAGGAAGACCCAACAATTAAGGGAGATGTGGGTATCATTATAGTCAACAACATGCTTACAACTGGTTTTGATGCGCCTATTGAACAGGTTCTGTATCTTGACCGTGTGCTTGTTGCACATAATCTCCTTCAAGCCATAACTCGTCCTAACCGTGTGGGAGAAGAAGGCAAAGATTTCGGCTTTGTTGTGGATTACGTCGGCATAGGTCATCACCTAAAGAAAGCGATTGATTACTACGATGAGAAGCAAGGTCAGGTTGACACCGATGAGACCGATGGAACACTTTCTACCATTGTTAATGAAGAAGAATTTCTGAAAGAACTCAAAAACACACATGCTGCCATTTGGGACTTTTTGAAGAAGAATGGGTTGACCGACCTCACAGACGAGGATGCTTTTTATGACCTCTTCTATGATGAAGATGCACGTGCAGAATGGTTGAAGCTATATGGCGAGTTCACACGGGCATTCAACGCTGTCCTCCCACGAAAAGAGGCATTGGACTATCTTATGGACTGGAAATCATTTACAGAGATAAATGCCTTAGCACTGAAACATCTTCGAGATGGTCGATTTAGTATGAAAGGTATTCCGCAGAAACTACGTGCCATTGCCGATGTCTATCTGAAGTCCAAAGGAATAGAAGAAAAGGTTGCTCCAATCTCTATTATAAGCGAAAAGTTTACTGAATAGGTTAAAAAGCGCAAGTCAGAAAAGACAAAGGCGGCAGCAACAGAACATGCCATTAGGAATTACATCGAGATAAATATCGATGAAGACCCTGAACTCTTTGCGTCTTTCTCCAAGGCTCTTGAAGAGATTCTTAAGAACTTTATGGGTAACTGGAAGAAGATATATGAAGAACTGGAGAAACTACGTCAACGCATACGTGACCGTGAAAAAGAGAACACCTATGGACTTGACCGTAAGCGGCAAATGCCATTCTTCCGCATATTCAAATCGGAGTTGTACAACGACAATGATTTGACGGAAGACGAGGTAAGCAAAAGCGTTGCCTTGACTATCAATATAGTTGAGAAATTGCAAACAGAGCTTCGCCTCCTCGGTTTTTGGAGCAGTACACCAGCCCAAAATCATTTGAAAGGTGAACTACAGAAAATTCTTCTTTCTCCTGATTTCTGCTCAATGCCTGGTATTGTTACCAAACGGCAGGAGATCATTACAAGAATCATGGAAGTAGCCAAAACCAAACATTCAACTATTATCTCTGAAATATAATGGTTTACGAAATCGAATACAGTAAGCGAAGAAAAACCGTTGGTATTCTCGTAGAACGAGACAGACGTGTTATTGTGAAAGCCCCAGAGGGTTTTCCGGCTTCGCGTATTCAGGAAATAGTTGAAAAGAAAAAAGATTGGATTGAAGAAAAGGTCAATGACACCTACAAATATCCTGTTCAGCCATGTAAGAAGGAATTTGTGTCAGGTGAGAGCATGATGTTGATGGGTAGAAACTGTACTCTGATTGTGGTGGATGAAAATATAAGAGGTATTAAGTATGACGGATTCACCTTCCGTATCTCAAAAAACAATCAGGAAAGAGCCCATAATCTTTTCGTGTCTTGGTATAAGAAATATGCACTTTCCCAAATAGAGCCGATGGCAAAGTCATTTGCACAGAGGTTAGGTGTTACCTATAACGGATGCTCCGTTACCGACACGATGAAGTACAGATGGGCATCATGCACTCCCAAAGGAAACGTCAATTTCAGTTGGCGCATCATCAAAGCTCCTGTATTTGTAATTGAGTATCTGATTGTACATGAATTAGCCCATTTGCGAATATCAGAACATTCTCCTGAATTTTGGAATATTGTATCAATACAAGTTCCATCATACGAAGACGCAAAGATTTGGCTTCGGGATAATGGAAATGTTC
>OLRN01000083.1_pt1 | contig 100355 bp, 76 predicted proteins | sample 1673001 | NCBI WGS metagenome assembly OLRN01 (sample SAMEA3136745, study PRJEB25190) | human gut metagenome | biome: human gut; feature: human-associated habitat; material: faeces | place: Austria | collected 2013 | reverse complement strand
TATGTTTTTCGATGAACATATCTGGCAGTTTGAAATACGCCGTTTCCTGCAAGCTTCATTGGTGCTGTATGACAAATATCCTGCTGCAAAAGAATATTTGGAGTATTACTATGAACTTTGGAATACGCGAGGACCGGGCACAGGTTTTAATCGTGACGGTGCATGGCACAATGGAGCCAACTATTTCAGCGCAAATGCAGTCAGCTTGTGCTATCTTCCCACTTTGTTCGGTTATCTCACAGGGACTGACTTTCTGCAGCATCCTTGGTATAAGAATGGGGGAATAGGGGTGGCATATACTTGGCTGCCCGGCTCTTTGAGTGCCGGTTTTGGCGACGGACATGAAAAAAGAAATGGTAAACCTTTACGCATCCGGAGCGCTTTTGCCGATTTCCTGGCCCGTACTACCGGTGACCCGTATGCAGCCTGGTATTCTGCTGTCAACAACCGGTATGATACCGAGTTTGAAACCCGTCTCTACCGTCTCGCATCCGCCAAGCAGCGCCCGGCCAATTGTGAACTTCCGGCGGATGCGCCGAAAGCTGTATGGTTTAGGGACTGTGGCGAAATGATAGCCAACAGTAATTTGAGGGATTTGAAAAAGAATATCAGCCTGAGTTTTCGTTCCAGTCCTTTCGGTTCGGGCAATCATACACATTCCAATCAGAATGCTTTCAATCTGCATTATGGTGGGGAAGCGGTTTTCCATGCAGTGGGACATTATATGAACTTCTGCGATCCGCATAATCTGCTGTCCTATCGCAATACACGTGCCCATAACACCATGCTTATAAACGGTATCGGTCAGCCTTTTACACCCGATGCCTATGGCTACATTGTGCGTATGTTCAATGGGGATAACATCTCTTATGCTTTGGGGGACGCTTCAACAGCATATTGTGGCATCAGTAATATCCGTTTGTGGAAAAGAAGTTTTGAGAAGTATCATCTGACACAAACGCCCGAAAACGGTTTCGGTGAGACTCCTTTGAAGAAGTACCGTAGACACATTTTCCTGTTGCACCCCAATAAAGTCGTTATTTATGACGAACTGGAGGCAAATGAGAAAGTGCGTTGGGACTGGTTGCTGCATAGTCCTGTGAAATTTGATATAAATCCTACCGCATCCATACTCACGACAGTGAACAAAGAGAAGGGGTTTAGTTCCGTTGTCCAATTGTTTTGTGAACAGGAAGCTGCTATCACCCAAACTGATAAATATGCTGCTCCTCCGAATCATGCTGATGCCCAGCGTGGTGAGGACTTTACCGATCCCTGGTCACTTACTGCAAGTTTCGGGCCGAGCAGGAATAATCGTATACTTACCATTATTCAGGTTGAAGCCGATGGCAGGCAGGCTGTGCAGATAATGAGAGAGGGCAATACTTTCCGATGCGGCGAATGGGTTATTGAAGCCGAATTGAATGCTAAACGTCCGGGCAGATTGTATATCCGTAACAGCCGGAACAATGCTGTGTTCAGCTATGGGGATAAGAAACCGGAAATAAACGGAGAACTCTATTCATGTAAAGAGAAAGATGCTTCTGTTTTGTTCGACTGTGTCAACGGGGAATGGATGGTTCAGGAAATGGGCGACCAAAGAGTGCAAACGATGGGAAAGTGGTAAATCTCTTGTGGCTTGTTACTTCATGGGGTTGTATCAAAATGAAATTCAGCTGAATCTCATTTTGATACAACCCCATGAAATATAATGCATAATAAGGTTTTATACCATATATGAGTGCGTCTTTATAAGCTTTCTATCAGACGTTTCAGTACCACTGTTGCAGAAATCTCCCGGTTGGCAGCTTCCGGTATTACGATAGATTGCGGACTTTCAATCACATCATCCGTTACAATCATATTGCGGCGTACCGGCAGGCAGTGCATGAAATAGGCATTGTTGGTTACTGCCATTTGGCGGTCGCTTACGGTCCAGTCGCGGTCTTTGCTCAGGATTTGTCCGTAGTTGTCACCGGTGTAGGCAGCCCAGTTCTTGGCATATACAAAGTCTGCACCTTCAAAAGCTTTCATCTGGTCGTATTCCACGCGGGCATTACCCACAAACTTAGGATCGAGTTCATAACCTTCGGGGTGGGTAATGACGAATTCGTAGTCCGTCGCATTCATCCACTCGGCAAAAGAGTTGGGAACAGCCTGCGGTAACGGGCGCGGGTGCGGAGCCCATGTCATTACGACTTTGGGACGCGCCGTTTTCTTGTATTCCTCAATTGTGATGAGGTCTGCAAAGCTTTGCAGCGGATGGCGTGTGGCAGCTTCCATAGAGAATACCGGACGGCCGGAGTGCTTTATGAACTGATTCAGTATCACTTCGTTGTAATCGTATTCGCGGTTTTCAAAACGGGCAAAGGAACGCACTCCGATAATATCGCAGTAACAACCCATTACGGGAATGGCTTCCAGCAGATGTTCCGGTTTGTCACCGTCCATGATGACGCCGCGCTCTGTTTCCAGTTTCCAGGCTCCTTGATTGATGTCCAATACAATGACATTCATGCCCAAATTGAGGGCGGCTTTTTGAGTGCTGAGACGGGTGCGCAGACTTGAGTTGAAGAATATCATCATCAATGTCTTGTTACGTCCCAGCTCTACATATTTGAAACGGTCTTTTTTGATTTCGAATGCTTCGTCAAGTGCAGTTCTCAGGTTACCGATGTCCTGCACGCAAGTAAACTTCTTCATACTTTTCTAATGATTAGTGGTTAATGATTAGCGATTAGCGGTTAGTGGTTAGTGATTAGTGATTAGTTAACCATTAATCACTAATTTCTTATCTGTCCTTCTCCTTCAATTATCCATTTATATGTGGTAATTTCTTCTAAAGCCATTGGTCCGCGTGCATGTAGCTTTTGTGTGCTGATGCCAATCTCCGCACCCAATCCGAACTGTGCGCCGTCTGTAAAGGAAGTCGGGGCATTGACGTAGACGCAGGCCGCATCCACTTCGCGGCAGAACCAGTCGGCATGGCCTTTGTCTTCGGTCACGATACATTCACTGTGCTTGGAGCCATATTGCTGTATGTGCGCTATGGCGCTATCTATACCTTCAACGACTTTCACTGCCATTTTATAGTCTAAGAATTCCGTACCGAAGTCTTCTTCCGTAGCTTCTTTCAGCAATTGGGCCGGATAGTGTCCTTGTAGAGAGGCGTATGCAAACGTATCTGCATAGATAATTACGTTGTTTTCCTGCAACGGTGCACAGAGGGCGGGCAGGTCTTTCATGCGGTCGGCGTCTACGAGTAGGCAGTCCAATGCATTGCATACACTGACGCGACGGGTCTTGGCGTTGTTGATAATGGCAGCCCCCATCTCTACATCTCCGTAACGGTCAAAGAATGTATGGCAGATGCCGGCGCCGGTTTCTATCACCGGAATGGTGGCATTCTGGCGGACAAAGTTGATGAGATTGCTGCTACCGCGCGGAATGATTAGATCTACATAACCGTTGGCATGGAGCAATTCGGTGGTGGCTTCGCGGTCGGAAGGGAGCAGTTCCACGATGTGCAGGTCTGTTTCAAACTGTTTCAGCACATCATGTATCACACTGATAATGGCGCGGTTGGAACAGTCGGCATCGCTTCCGCCTTTCAATATGCAGGCGTTGCCGCTTTTCAGGCAGAGCGAGAACACGTCGAAACTAACGTTGGGACGTGCTTCGTAGATGATGCCGATTACTCCGAAGGGGACGCTCACCCGCTTTATTTTCAATCCGTTGGGCATTACTCCCTGTTTTTGTACGCGTCCTACCGGTGAGGGTAACTTGGCTACTTTACGGATATCGGTTGCGATTCCTTTCAGACGCTCGGGTGTGAGCATCAGGCGGTCGTACTTCGGATTGGAAGTATCCATGCGGTTCAAGTCTTTCCGGTTTTCGGCAAGGATAAAATCGGTTCTCTCCTCGGCTGCATCTGCAACTGCCAGCAGTATCTGGTTGATCTTTTCGTCGTTCAGCGCCAATAGTTTGCGACTGGCATACTGTACGGCGGCAAAAGTTTTGCTTAAATTCATTTTTCTTTGAAGTTTATAATTGTTTCTTTCGCAAATGTAGTGATAATATTAATAAGTAGTGCATTAAAAGACAGGCATAAGTGTACCAATTTACTACCGCACTTTGGTACATCCTGTACCAAAGGCTGGTACATGAAATACCAAAGGTTGGTACACCTGGTACCAATGGTTGGTATATGTTGTACCAACGGTTGGTACGCGGAATATCACAGGTTGGTATATGAAATGCCTCCCGGAAGGATGCAGGTGCCAAAGCGTGTCGCTTTCTTTCGGCTTATTCTATATAGAGATAGTCGTAGTGCACTACGGGTTTCTTGCCATGTTTCCCCATGGCTTCACGCGCTTGTTCGGAGTTGCAATTGGCTTTGCCCACACCCACTGCATTTCCTGTATGGTCGATGATGCGCACAATGTCGTCTTTCTCAAATCCGCCCCGTACATCGGTGATGCCTATGGGGAGGATGCTGACTGCCTTGTCGGAAGCCAGTATCTTGGTGGCGCATTCGTTGATGTGCAGTTCGCCTTTGGCGAAACCTTCGCTGTGGGCTATCCATTTCTTGACGCTGGATACGGGTTCGGGAGAGGGGATGAAACGGGTGTATTTCAATTCCTCATTCTTCATTCTTAATTCCTCATTTCTCAGGATGTCTGTAAGTATATTGTCTCGCTTGCCGTTGGCAATGATGACGGTGATGCCCTCATCGGCCACTTTACGGGCGATGTTGGTCTTGGTGAGCATGCCGCCACGTCCGAAACTGGATTTAGAGGTCTGTATGTAAGAGGAGAGGTCTTTGCCATGTTCTATCTCGCGGATGACTTCCGATGCAGGGTCGGCAGGCGATCCGTTATAGATGCCGTCTATGTTGCTCAGGATAATCAGGGCTTGGACATCCATCATGGAGGCTATCAGTCCGGAGAGTTCGTCGTTATCGGTGAACATCAGTTCGCTGACGGAGATTGTGTCGTTCTCGTTGACAATGGGAATTACTCCGTTTTCCAGCATGACGGTCATGCAGTTCTTTTGGTTGAGGTAGTGGCGGCGGGTACCGAAATTCTCTTTCATGGTGAGTACTTGCCCTACGGGGATGCCATGCTCGCGGAATAATTCGTAGTAGCGGTTGATAAGTTTAGCCTGCCCTACGGCTGAAAACAGCTGGCGTTGGTCTACGCTGTCCAGCTTTTTCGTAGGGTGTATCTCGCTCCGGCCGGATGCTACGGCACCGGAAGAAACAAGGATGATTTCCACACCTGCTTTGTGCAGCCCGGCTATTTGGTCTACAAGGGCGGACATACGCGTTACGTCCAATGTGCCGTCACGACGTGTCAATACATTGCTGCCTATCTTGACAGCAATTCTCGTTAGTTGTTGCTCCATATTTGTGTTCTTTCCCTATGCAGGGAGTTTAATCTCCCTCTTCCTTTTTTTCGTATGCACGAACAACCTCCATGGCTGTTTCGTAGTTTGCTTCATTTACGAGTACAGCTACATCTATTGCTGTATCGGGTAGGACAACGTTTACTACCATCCCGTCTTTCAAGGTTGACTCAATGTCATTGTTCCCTAACAGGCTTTTTACAAGTTGGGCTTCCCAAAGTGATCCTTTGAACACTTCGATGAGCTTGCTTTTATCTTCTTCTTTCATAACGGTATGAATTTAGAGTTCTTGTTTCACAAATATAACAAGTTTTTTTGACTTAATGTTTAATATCCTGTAATTTGTAGCTATAACTCGATGCGGCGTACCGTTATTGCTTCGTTCAGGAAGATAGATGCCGACTCGATGAATTTTTCTTCCGCCTCTGTGGTGTAATAGGTGCATTTGCCGCCTCGCGTACATTTGATATCTATTTCGGGGTGGCGGTGGAGATAGTCCTTCAAGCTGTCCGCTACTAATTGTCCTTGTGATACGATGGTGATGCCGGCCGGCATATACTGTTGTATCTTAGGCAGGAGTATCGGGTAGTGGGTGCAGCCTAGAATTGCGGTGTCTATTTCCCGGTCTTTGGCAAGAAGTTCATTTATGTATTTGCGGATGAAATAATCCGTTCCGTCACCCTGCGCTTCGTTGTTTTCTACGAGTGATACCCATAATGGACAGGCTTCTCCGCTGACTTTGATATCGGGGAAAAGTTTGCGGATCTCAAGCGGATAGGATTCGGATTTGATAGTGCCGCTTGTGGCGAGCACTCCGACGTGGCGGCTGCGGGTGATATTGCCGATACATTCCACAGTGGGGCGGATAACGCCCAACACGCGGCGTGCGGAGTCGAGGTGCGGCAGGTCGTTTATCTGTATGCTGCGCAGAGCCTTGGCGGATGCAGTATTGCAAGCAAGGATTACAAGGTGGCATCCCATTTCGAACAGTCGGGTAACAGCTTGCAATGTGAAAGCGTAAACAACTTCAAATGAGCGTGTGCCGTAAGGAGCGCGGGCATTGTCTCCCAAATAGATATAATCGTATTCTGGTAGTATTTCCCGTATCTTGCTCAAGATCGTGAGACCGCCGTATCCGGAATCGAATACGCCGATGGGGCCGGGGCTGGAGGGGAGTTTCTGTTTCATACAATCTTTCTGGCGCTAAGTGTAGTGTGCAGCAAAGATAATGTAAATTACGGGGATAGAGTGTGGATTGTGCATAATTTTGTAAAAGATGCCGGAATGTAAAAAAGCCAGACTGTCCAACAGTCTGGCTTTTTTCTGTGATTGCCTCATTTAGAGGTATACGGTTTACCGATGTTATTTGATGCCGAGTTGCGTTTTTACTTTGGCGGTAACATCTATGCTCTGTGTTCCTACATAGGGTATCGGAGTACGGGCCAAGTCGAATATATATACAACACCTTCAGCTTTACCTACCGCTTGGATAGCTTCGTCCAGTTTCTTATAGATAGGTGTCATAGCATCTTGCTGTGCTTTTTGCATGGACTGGTAGGCTTCTTGCTGGAACTGTTCCTGGCGTTGTGCCATGTCCTGCAATTCTTTCTGACGTCTTTCTGCGATGTTTTTGGGCAGTGAGTCAGCTTGTGCTAAGAATTCTTGATACTTTTTATTGAACTCTTCCTGAGTGCGTTGCATTTCTGTTTGGTACTCTTTAGACATAGCATCCAGGTCGGCTTGAGCTTTTGTGTATTCCGGCATGGTGATGATAACTTCTTGGGAGTTCATGTGAGCGAATTTAGTTTGCGCCATGGCTCCCAGAGGGAGGGCAAACATAACTACGAGCAGTGCGATTTTTTTAAGCATAATATTTATATTTATTTTGATTATTATTCGTTATATGGGATGCAAATGTATGAAATTAATTTGAATATCCTAATTTTGCAAGCACTTCATTGCTTATATCGATACTTGGAGAAGCGAAAATTATGCTTGATGCGGATGCGCGGTCCACCACTACGGCGTAGCCTTTTTGTGTGGAGATAGCCTTTACCGCTTCGTAGATTTCATCTTGAATGGGCTGCATTAAGGCTTCGCGCTTTTTGATGAGTTCGCCTTCGGGACCGAAGTATTTACGGCGTAATTCCGCTGCTGATTTTTCTTTGGCAACAATCTCTTCTTCTTTCTTTGACTTCTGTGCGTCGGAAAGGGTCTTAATAGATGCCTGATAGCTATCATACAGACCTTTGGCTTCTTTGCCCAGCTTTTCAACCTCACTTTGCCATTGCCTGCTAGCTTGATCCAATTCTTCAGTTGCACTTTGGTAGGCAGGGATATTCTTCAGGATGTACTCCATGTCAATCAGGGCAAACTTCTGTGCATTGGCTGTCATGCCTATGGCAAACAGCAGAAACATGCTTAATAAACTCTTTCTCATAACGTTCTGGTTTTAGTTAAACAAAATTAGAACTCTTGTCCTAAGATGAAGTGGAACTGGCTGCCGCCGTAATCACTTCTTCCGAATACTTTGTCGAAACCGTAAGCCCAGTCAATACCCATCATACCAATCATAGGAAGGAAGATGCGGACACCGACACCGGCAGAACGTTTCAAATCAAACGGGTTGAACTTGTTTACGTCTTGCCAAGCATTACCGGCTTCAACAAAAGTCAACGCATAGATACTGGTACTTGTTTCCAGCATCAGCGGATATCTTAATTCCAGGCCGAGACGGGTGTATGCATAGCCTTCGTATCCATAAGGAGTAAGAGAGCTGTTTTCATATCCACGCAAGGCAACACTTTCGGTTGCGTAGCTGGAATATCCTGTCATACCGTCTCCACCCACGTCAAAGGTTTCAAACGGAGATTTCTTATATTTGTTGTAGTGCCCTAACAAACCGAACTCTACACGTCCCATCAATACCGGAGTGCGTTTTACTGCTATCGGGTCCATTAACGGGATGTATATTTTGGATTTGAATTTCCACTTGTGGTATTCTATCCACTTATGCATCTTGTTCATGTCGTCCTGATTGCTGGTACTGTACTTGCTGTAATCCGTACCGTCAAACAAAGAGTAGGGCGGCGTCAGTTGTGCCGATAGCGAGAACTCCGAACCTTGACGCGGATAAATAGGATTGTCGATAGAACTACGTGATAACGTGAGGTTTATACTCAAGTTATTACATTTGCCGTTGGTGACAGGGAAATACTGCCAGTCGCTCAGGATATAACGCTGATAAGACAATTCTGCTGTAAATTGGAAGTAGTCATCCGGCCATTTCAGACGTTTACCGAACATTACTGCCAATCCCCACATCTGAATGGATTTGTCAGGATCGTAATAGTTCTCGTAATTGTTGTAGTTACCATAGTTATACATGCCATAACCGTACATGCCGCTATAATAGCTGTTGTAATAGCTATTCATGTATGCGTCATTGTAGTAGCGGCTACTAATGTCTGTCTGACGGGAGTAGAATGCAGATACGGAGAAAGCATTCGGGCGTTTGCCACCAAACCAGGGATCATAGAATGATACGCTGTATGATTGGTAATATTTGGCATTGGTCTGTCCGCTGATTGTCAATGTCTGTCCGTCGCCTTGTGGCAGGATACCACGATAATTTTCTCCCGGATGCAAGAGGTTGGCAACAGAGAAGTTTGTGAACTTCAGGCTCAGTTTACCGATAATACCTGTTTGCCCCCAACCGGCAGAGAATTCTACTTGGTCGTTTGCTTTGGAAATGAGGTCATAGCCGATGTCTACTGTGCCGTCCTCCGGTTTGGGTTGAATGTCCGGTTGGATTTGTTCGGGGTCGAAGTGTCCCATTTGCTGGATTTCACGCATGGAACGCATCAAGTCCTCACGACTGAATAATTGACCCGGGCGGGTGCGTAACTCACGACGGACTACATTTTCATATAAACGGTCGTTACCATTGATGCTGATTTTGTTGATAGTAGCCTGCCGACCTTCAAAAATACGCATTTCCAAATCAATGGAGTCACCTACGATGTTTACTTCCACCGGGTCGAGCGAATAGAACAGATAACCATTATTGTAATAAAGGTTGCCGATTGCATCTTCGTCCGTACTGGTGCGCTCTTCCAGCAGTTTCTGGTTGTAGACATCTCCTTTCTTCATGCGCAACAAGAAGTTCAACTGTTCGGAAGGATAAAGGGTGTTACCAACCCACGTTACATTACGCAAATAGTATTTCTGGCCTTCTTCAATTTCCATTGAAATATCTACCGTACGTTCATCATAGGGCTTGATGCTGTCTGTCACAATCATGGCATCACGATAACCTAGTTCGTTATATTTGTCTATAATGAGCTGTTTATCGGCTTCATAGTTCTCCTCCACGAATTTCTTTGTACGGAAGAGGTTGAGAAGTTTGCCCTTCTCGTTGGTTTTCTTCATCACACGTTTCAGTTTCTTGGTGGTGATGGCTTGGTTACCGGTAATCGTGATTTTATGTACTTTTACTTTCTCTTTCTTGTCGATATTAATATCGACCAAGACTTGATTGGCATTATTGGGATCATCTTTTTGGGTAATGATCACATCGGCATTTTTGAACCCCTTATCATCAAAATAACGTTTGATCAGTGTTTTGGCACGATCTATTAAGTTAGGAGTTACTTGGTTTCCTTTTATCAGTCCTACTCTGGCCTCTAAGTCTTCACGCTCTGATTTCTTCACGCCATGATAGCGGATGTCGGACACGCGGGGACGCATGGTCAAGTGGATTGTGAGCCAAATCTGATCGCCTTCAATCTTGTCTGCCGTAATTTGTACATCCGAAAAAAGGCCATGTCGCCAATAGCGTTTACATGCTTGCGTTATTTCATCACCGGGTACGGTAATCGTTTGGCCTTTGGATAATCCGGATAAACCAATGATTACATAATCTTCATAATTCTTGGCTCCTACTACCTTTATATCTGCTATTTCATACTTTTTGGGTGTCCCCGAATAAAGGATAACCGGCTTTTCGGCCCCATCAGTATTGCTTGTGTTCTGTGCCGCGCTGGTCAGTACACAGCTAAAGAGGCAGATAATTGTTACGAGTATGGAGAAAATACGATAGTACATCTTTTTATTTACTATTTTACAATTTACTATTTACTATTTGTGTTTGTTCGGTCAACTGATTTGTTCACTGGTTTTTCCGAACCTGCGCTCACGCTTCTGATAGTCGTAAATGGCTTTGTGAAGTGCCTCTTCACGAAAGTCCGGCCAATAGGTGTCGCAGAAATAAAGTTCCGAGTAAGCACATTGCCAAAGCAGGTAGTTACTTAGGCGAACTTCTCCACCCGTACGTATCAATAGATCCGGATCGGGCATAAAGTTGGTGGTAAGGTGCTGGGAGAACAGGTGGCTATCAATCCGGTCGGGAGCTAATTCGCCTTTTTGCACTAAGATTGCAATCTGGCGGGCCGCTTCTGTTATCTCCCAATGAGATGAGTAGCTGATTGCCAGCACTAAGGACATTCCCGTATTATTTGCGGTATGTGCCACACAGGTTTCCAAACGTTCCCGTACATTGTCGGGGAGCTTGGTTAAGTCTCCTATAATTCGGAAACTGATATTATTCTTCATGAATGTTTCTTCCTCGATAGAGTCGAAAAGAAGTGCCATCAGTGCGGCGACTTCGTTAGAAGGACGATTCCAATTTTCGGTGGAGAACGTATATAAAGTCAGATATTTGATGCCTAATTTTGACGCTTCTTCTGCAATGATATGCACAGTCTCAGCACCGGCTTGGTGTCCGTAACTGCGTTCTTGTCCACGCAGTTTTGCCCAACGCCCGTTGCCGTCCATGATGATTGCCACGTGCTGTGGAATTCGGCTTAAATCAAGTTCTTCTGTATTCAGCATCTTTCTATACTTACATCTCTTGTCTTGGTTACTATTATTCGTCTTATACCTTATATAATAAAGACAACAATAACATAATAGGTTTATGGTATAGCCGGCATCAGCTTATTAAGATGTCCGCGCCAAACAGCATTTGTCTTTCCGTCGCCACCAAATATTACCCATATATAAGGACTGTCAACAACAATGGAGTAAGGGGCGGTTATGCCTGCCATATCTTTGTCCAATAAGAACTTCTTTTCTGTTTTACGCCAAGATATGCCGTCTACTGAAGAGTAGATAACATTTAGTCTGTTGGCTTCTTCACTTCCGAATATATAGAATATATTTCCGTAATTCATCACAACCGGATTTTTCAATGCCGGGCAGAATGCATCATATGCCGTATTATCAAGTGGGAACCAATTCCTGCCATCGTTAGAGACCCAGGGAACCGTTTGTGATAGGTCACTGTTTGAGGTAGTACCTACCATTATAGTCTGCAGCTGATAGTTTGTTTCAAAGTTGGCGGAGTAGATATTGGCTGTCGGATGATAATTTGTATCGTCAAATTGACCGCTGTTTTGGCTTTCTCCATTGTCGCTGGTAGAGTAAACTCCGTTATCGGTAATAACGGTAAGCGTATTCGGAAAACCTGCCACTAATGCCTGAACATCACTTCCTAATTTAGGTACGATCTCCCATTGAATGCCGTCTTGTGAGGTAAAGACTTGCTTGTTTTCTGTAACAATGTAGAGTTGCTCTCGGGATGTGGTGCTTGTAGCTCCTTCTTCATATTTCACGTTGACAAGTGTTGCCAGCTTGGCATCAGTCGGAAAATCTATATAGGCATCAGCTGTTTCCCATCCGTATTCACTAGGCTTTGTAGAAGTCTTATAAGCAGCATTTTGTGTAAATACCCATAAGTCGTTATTGAACAATATTGCTTTTTGTCCTTTTACAGAAGGTATTCCAGGGAGGGCAGATGCCATACGATCCCAAACTAAAGAGTCTGGATCCTGTTTATGTTTCCTGATTTTGAGGGCATACTTTCGAACTGCGCTGAGGTCCAGCGCATGCACCTTAAATATCATGCCATCGTTGTTGTTGACTGCTCCAGTCAAGTCTACCGAGTCGGTTTGAACAAATACAGTGTAGTTAGGTCCGGCAGTTATCCAACCGCTTACGAGGAAAGTGTCAATTAATATGCGATCAATAATGGTATCTGCTCCAACAGGCAATGAGTCTTGGTTGTAAATCTCTCTGTGCAGTTGGTCTATTGTGAATTTATAATGCTTGCCATATATCGTGTCAAGGGCAAATGCATGTACCGTCGCGTCAGAACTTAATTCGATTGTATTATCATCAGAGTCAAGGCACGAACTTATTGCGATTGATACAAAAATGAAACTTGCAATTATTGCTAAAAACTTTATTCTCATTTTAAAAGATAGTGTTTATTTACAAGTTGCAAAAATAGGAACATTTTTTTCTATAAACAGCTTTATCGGCAAGTTTTATATAAAATTATAGATAATATGGCTGTTTTTCTCGATTAAAAAGCCCTCGAATAAGGCTGTTAGCCTAATCTTGTGGCGATGTAATGCCGAAAATTTCTTCCGAAATATTGTTCATTGACATAAGGTATTTTATTGCCTATTTCAGGTGCTTTAACACCGGAGAATAATTTTAGAGGGCTTTCTTCCACAAAAATCTCGTCCCATAGCTCTGCATTAATGAAAGATTGTAATAAGTAGCTTCCTCCTTCTACGAGTAATGATTGCAGTCCTTGCGCATACAGATGTTGCATGATTTGGGGCAATATATTTTGTTGAAAGTCAATAACGATGTATTCAGTGTTAGGGAATGCTGCATGCGGCTGTCCCGTAAAAACAAGTGTGCGGATACTGTCATCGAACAGATGTAAGGAAGGTGAGAGGCGTTGCTGCCTGTCTATAACAATCCGTACGGGAGATTGACCTTGCCAGTTGCGTACTGTCAGACTGGGATTGTCCAATTCTGCTGTGTGTGTGCCCACCATGATCGCGCTGTGTTCTGCCCGTCTTTTGTGTACAAGCATGGAGGTCAGAGGAGTGGATAGAATAACCGGTTTTCCGTCCTTTCGGCATTTGTCGATGTGCTTATCAGCAGACTCAGCCCATTTCAACGTGATGTAGGGCCGGTGCAAAGAGTGGAATGTGACAAAACGCCGGATTAAGTTTTTGCAATCTTCTTCCAGTACTCCGACGATGACTTCACGTCCTGCATCTTTCAATTTTTGAATACCTCGTCCTGCTACTTTTGCAAAGGGATCTTGGCAGCCGATTACAATACGGGGGATTTGTTTCTCGATAATCAGATCGGCGCAAGGCGGTGTCTTACCATAGTGGGCGCAAGGCTCCAGACTGACATAAATGGTGGAGCGTTTCAGTAAAGAGGGCTCTTTTACAGAGCGAATCGCGTTAACTTCGGCATGCGCTTCACCACAACGTATATGATAGCCTTCGCCTATAATTTTCCCGTCGCACACAATTACTGCGCCTACCATTGGATTGGGAGCAGTGTTGCATAAACCGTTTTGGGCTAACTGAATACAACGGCGCATATATTTTTCTTCTTCCATACTTTGTATTACTCTTAAAGTTCTACTATTTTTGCAGCTTGAATGCCGAATGTTATGAATGTTTCCGTCTCCCATATTCGTCGTGCTTTGCAGGAGAGTTACTCTGTGCAAGAAGCTGCCAACTTATCCCGCATTGTCTGTTGTGAAATGCTGGGACAGACCACGATTGATTATTATTTGGGCAAAGATATAATTTTATCTTCAAAAGAGATGCAGAAATTAAATGGCATTCTTGCCCGTTTGCTTAATTTTGAACCGATACAGTATATACAGGGAACTGCCCGTTTTTTGGAACGCTCCTACCATGTTGCTCCGGGAGTGTTGATTCCCCGCCCGGAAACGGAAGAATTGGTGGAGGTAATGCTAAGGGAAATCCCGTCTGATGCCCGTATCCTTGACATTGGAACAGGAAGTGGCTGTATTGCTATCTCTCTTTCCAAAGCGTTCCCGAATGCGAAAGTAACGGCCTGGGATGTTTCGGAGGATGCCCTTTGTATCGCTCGCCGCAATAATGATGATTTGCAGGCGTCGGTTTGTTTTGTGAAGCAGGACGTATTGGCATGGAGAGGGGATGGCGGACAGTGCTATGATGTGATTGTCAGTAATCCACCGTACATCACAGAGTCGGAAAAGCAAGAGATGGAGCGTAATGTTTTGGACTGGGAACCTTTTTCGGCATTATTTGTTCCGAATAATGATCCATTGCTCTTTTATCGGAGAATTGGAGAATTAGGCAGGATGATGCTGGTAGACGGTGGCCGGCTTTATTTTGAAATAAATCGGGCTTATGGGGAGGCTACGGCGATGATGCTTTGTGGACAAGGATATACCGGTATACGGATACTAAAAGATATTTCCGGAAATGATAGATTTGTAATTGCAGAACGATGATAGAAATTACTGAAACAGATGCTTTAAGCCGGCTGGCTGCTTATTGTTCCACAGCGGAACATTGTCGGGCGGAAGTTACGGAGAAGTTGCAGCGATGGGGGATCTCCTATGATGCCATAGACCGTATCATAAACCGTTTGGAACAAGAAAAATACATTGACGAGGAGCGCTTTTGCCGCGCTTTTATTCATGATAAATACCGCTTTGCCAAATGGGGGAAAATAAAAATAGGTCAGGCACTCCAATTAAAGAAAATTCCCCAAAGAGTTTTTTTTCCGTACCTGAATGAAATTGATGAGGATGAATATCTTGCTATTTTGAATAATCTGCTGATGACAAAACGTAAAAGCGTTCATGCCGAGAATGAATTCGAATTGACTAACAAGTTGGTACGTTTTGCTCTGAGCAGAGGATTCGAAATGAAAGATATTCGCCATTGTATTACACTTTCTGATGAAAATGACAATCTGGAGTAAAAATTATCCGTTTTCTTTTTTCTATTCTCGTTAGCTTTCTGTATTTTTGCAGCATATTTATCATAATAGTTAGTTTAGCTATGAAAACTTTAGAAAGATTGTTTGCAGAGAAGTTGCTGAAGATTAAAGCGATTAAACTACAACCCGCTAATCCATTTACTTGGGCATCAGGATGGAAATCTCCGTTTTACTGTGATAACCGTAAAACTCTTTCATATCCTTCTCTCCGTAATTTCGTGAAATTGGAAATTACGCGTCTGATTCTGGAACGTTTCGGCCAGGTTGATGCAATAGCTGGTGTCGCTACAGGAGCTATTCCTCAGGGGGCATTGGTGGCTGATGCATTGAATCTGCCATTTGTATATGTGCGCTCTACTCCGAAAGATCATGGATTGGAGAACCTGATTGAAGGTGAACTTCGTCCGGGCATGAAAGTTGTTGTGGTGGAAGATTTGATTTCTACCGGTGGAAGCAGTTTGAAGGCTGTTGAGGCTATTCGTCGTGATGGATGTGAAGTGATCGGTATGGTTGCTGCTTACACTTATGGGTTTCCTGTTGCAGAGAAGGCATTCAAAGAAGCAAAGGTTCCTTTGGTGACATTGACCAACTACGAAGCCGTAATGGAAGTTGCGCTTCGTACAGGTTATATCGAAGAAGAAGATGTGGCTACGTTGAATGAGTGGCGTAAAGATCCTGCACATTGGGACGCTGGAAAATAAGATTTATTTTATATAATGATAAGATTATGACGAAAGAACCATTCGGATAAATACTGTCCGGATAGTTCTTTTTGTCTTTTAAAGACCATTAGGATTATGACTAAATTTGAAAGTGCGGTGAAGGTGATACCTGCCTCGCAAAATGCTGTTTACGAGAAACTTTCAGACCTTAATAATTTAGATAAGGTAAAGGATCGTCTGCCGCAGGACAAGGTGAAGAATTTGAGCTTTGATAAGGAAAATCTATCGATAGAGGTGCCACCGGTTGGGAAAATCGTATTACAGATCGTAGAGAAAGAACCTTGTAAGTGTATCAAGTTTGCAACAACGAGCTCTCCTTTGCCGTTTAATTTGTGGATACAGATTGTGCCTGTTACAGAAACGGAATGTAAAATGAAACTTACTATTGGAATGGAGTTAAATCCGTTTATGAAAACTATGGTGCAGAAACCTTTGCAGGAAGGATTGGAGAAAATGGCAGAAACTCTGTCGCTAATCAAATATTAATTCATTAATCACTAGAAATTCATGGTTCAGAAACTTTGGGAAAAATCCGTTCAGGTGAATAAGGATATAGAGCGTTTTACGGTGGGACGCGATCGGGAAATGGACCTTTATCTGGCAAAACATGATGTGCTGGGATCCATGGCGCATATCACGATGCTGGAAAGTATCGGCTTGTTGGCAAAGGATGAGTTGTCTTTGTTGCTTGCAGAATTGAAGAATATTTATGTTACAGCTGAAAAAGGGGAGTTTGTGATAGAAGAGGGAGTGGAAGATGTCCATTCTCAGGTGGAGCTGATGCTGACTCGTAAGCTGGGTGATATAGGAAAGAAAATTCATAGTGGACGGTCACGCAATGACCAGGTATTGTTGGATCTGAAACTTTTTACCCGTACGCAGATAAAGGAAATAGCTGAGGCTGTGGAGCAGCTTTTCCATGTGCTTATCATGCAGAGTGAGCGTTATAAAAATGTGCTGATGCCGGGATACACTCATTTACAGATAGCAATGCCATCATCTTTCGGACTGTGGTTTGGCGCTTATGCGGAGAGTTTGGTAGATGATATGCTATTTTTGCAGGCTGCCTTCAAGATGTGTAATCGTAATCCTTTAGGCTCTGCTGCAGGATACGGTTCTTCCTTTCCTCTGAACCGTACGATGACTACTCGGTTATTAGGCTTCGATTCATTGAATTATAATGTGGTATATGCTCAAATGGGGCGCGGTAAAATGGAGCGTAATGTTGCTTTCGCTTTGGCAACTATTGCGGGTACCCTTTCCAAACTTGCATTTGATGCTTGTCTGTTCAATAGTCAGAACTTTGGGTTTGTAAAGTTGCCCGATGACTGTACTACCGGTTCGAGCATCATGCCACATAAGAAAAATCCGGATGTATTTGAACTGACACGTGCCAAATGTAATAAATTACAATCATTACCTCAACAGATAATGATGATAGCCAATAATTTGCCTTCCGGTTATTTCCGGGACTTGCAGATTATTAAGGAGGTGTTCCTGCCTGCTTTTCAGGAATTGAAAGACTGCCTGCAGATGGCAACTTATATTATGAATGAAATCAAGGTGAATGAACATATTCTTGATGATGATAAATATTTGCTTATTTTCAGTGTGGAAGAGGTGAACAGCCTGGTCCGGGAAGGTATGCCGTTTCGCGATGCTTATAAGAAAGTTGGTTTGGACATTGAAGCCGGTAAGTTTTCTCATGACAAAGAAGTGCATCATACGCACGAAGGCAGTATTGGCAATCTGTGCAATGATGAGATTTCTGTTTTAATGCAGAAAGTTGTAGATGGTTTTAATTTTGGAACAATGGAACAGGCTGAAAAGGCACTGCTTAGTAGGTAGCGCTATTAGTTAACTTGCTGTAGTGTACGATGTTAACTTCTTATATTAAGTATGTTAACTTATTAATGATAGCTCAGTTAACATCGTACTTCCTATTTTGTTAACTTTTTCCGGTGAAAAGTTTGGCTGTAACGGGGAAACTGTTTATCTTTGCATCCGTTCTCCAAAAAACTGCGGAAATAGCTCAGTTGGTAGAGCATAACCTTGCCAAGGTTAGGGTCGCGAGTTCGAGTCTCGTTTTCCGCTCTCCTTTCCCTTTTTTAGGATGCTCGAATGGTGGAATGGTAGACACGAAGGACTTAAAATCCTTTGGCCATTGCGGCTGTGCGGGTTCAAGTCCCGCTTCGAGTACAAGAGCAATCCTTTAATCGCCTGCAAATCAAAAAGTTGTAGGCGATTTTCTTTTTATTGCTGAAACATTGCTGAAACTTTTTTCTTTGCTGAATAATAGGAGTGTAAGCGGATATTGCTTTCTGAGTTTTGGGAAGGGGGTAGAAGGTGCTTTGAGGTTATCTTATAGCACTTGGTGGTTATGTTCCTGAAATCGTCTTTTCCCTTTGATTGTAGCCACCGAAACCAGCAACTTTCTTCTATCTCGTTCAAGTAAACTGTTCGGAAATCGCCCCTATTCGGTTTCTATAGGCTCGTTACTCGTACAGATACCAAGAGGCAGCTTTGAGCTTTTATAATACCTGCTGAATATGCTCTACAACCTACTCTCGTGAAATTTGAGGTGTTTTTCTTTTGAGTTCCAACACCTTTTCTATACCTTTGCGGTGCTTTCTGAGTTCGGGAAGCAGACATATTTATAGTAAAAGAGCGTTTAAGATATTATCTCTTATTTGAAATCTCGACAGTTTCATTGATTGAAGATAATAGACAGAGACGCTCACGCTGATGTTATATACCTACCTCTTGTCAGAGGCAGTCTATATATCGTTTGGCGTGGGCATTGTTTATTACTCAATCAAGGGCAGTCGAGAGCCTCAAATAAGGTAATATTCAATGTTCCCACGCTTCTTTATTTTTAATAGCTTACAAAGGGAGCAGGTAAGCATCAATCTGAAACAAAATGAAAATATTAAGATTAATCGGTATGCTTCTTGTTTCTGTAACAGTGAGCATGAATTCTCTAACGTGCAATGCCCAAAACTATAAAGGCTCTATTGAAGGCGGTAGAACTTTCCATACTGATGATATAGGAATGTTCAGTACTACTGATATTTATACTACGCATGGGGTTCAGCTTGGCTCTCGTTTTTATATCGGTGCAGGTGTAGGTGTACGTTTAGGCGATGATTATACTTCCATACCGCTATATGGTAGCGTGAGATACACCTTCCTCAAAAAGAAAATCTCTCCGTTTATTGATGCGAAAGTAGGCTATAATCTGCTTGACGCAGCAGGATTCTATGCAAATCCGGGAGCTGGTGTGAATTGGAATTTTTATAAGACGTTATCTGTGTTTCTGAAAGTTGGGTATACTTATAATTCCAAAGCATACGGAGAAGCTTGGAACAAAGACGGTGATGATGTTTATCCGCATGGCGTCTCTGCTTCTATAGGGTTTAGTTTCTAATCAAAAAAGCGTGCGGCTTTATGTCGTGTTCCTCATGCCTTATTATTTGATAACGCTCTGAGAAGGAACATAGGAGCAAGAATAACAATCTATATAATAAAATGAAAACATTAAGATTTATCGGAATGGCTTTGATAGCCGTAATTATGTGTGTGAACTTCGTAGCTTGTAGTGATGATGATGAAGAAGCAAACGCTACAATCGAGGGTACTTGGAAATATACTTCAAGCTCTGATGAAGATATGCGTTCAGGCTCTTTCACTTTCAAAAGTAATGGTAGTTTAGTTTGGGCTGACGAAGAAGAAACTTCATCTAATTGTTCTTATACCCTAAATGGTAGCAACCTGAAAATCATACTGAATCAAGATGATTATATTGAAGGTACGATAACTATTTCTAAGAATCAGGCTACTTATAAATATACTTGGCATGATTATGCTGGAGAATGGGACGATGATACTGAATATACTATGACTTTAGTAAAACAGTAGAATAGGAGAAATCGTGAAAAGTCGTAATGGAGTGATACTCTGTTACGACTTTATTTTTTATAACTATGTGATGAAGGTTATAGCTGGGTAATCTGAATAAGTCTGATAGTAGGTTTAGCAGACTGGGAGGGTAGAAATATATACCCTTTTTCATCCACAATAAAGAGGGTTATACAATTTTTCCGTACCGACAAGCATACCGCTACACCTCTCTAAAACGCCCCCTCCGTACTTCCAATTTTAAATTTATATATCTACCCTTCTCTAATTCAAGAACGGAGGTTTTCAATCAAAACCAATCATTTAACAAAGTTTCAGTAGTTCAAAATTGAGCCACGTACAGCTTCTATACATAGGTAGGAAGATGTTTTCCGGAAAAGCATTCCCTCAAATTACTGATGATTCTTGTTTATTCAATTATTTATAATTAGTACAATATGGAATTTATTACATTAACTAAGGTTTAAAACAGCGAAGTCAAGGAAGCTATACTCTTTCCTTTCTCGAAAGCACATCAGACATATAAATTCCGCTATTCCGTTCATACTATCTCCCAAGTCGGATTTATAACTCAAATCGTTATTCAGTCAGATATAAGTACGGAGCAGGGAGCAATCCTTGTAAATACTTGGTATCTGCCTAAATCAATCAATAATCATTTAATTCAAAATCATTATGGAAGCATTACAAATCATGCCTATCATGGCACAGAACCAATCGAGATTAAACTTGGGTGAGTACGCAGAAGAAGCAACCATTATCCAAGACGAAGCAACAGCAAAGTCGGGTGTGAGTTTCCTTGAAGCAAATACCGATGCAATCACCATGAACGAGCTTGCAAACAAGTGTGTCGTTCCAACATGGGCGAACCAAGAGCTGACTATCGCACACCAAGATTTTATATCCTGCGTGCATGATGCAGCCAGTTCCTTCTATGCAGGAGAACGGCTGAACAGCCCCGATATAAGGGTTTCGCACATCGTCAGAGGCAGAGTGCCGCAAGCACTTGGAAAGAAAGCCTCAGAGCTTTTAGAATGCGAAAAGACGCAGTTCTATCAACGGCTCGCATTTGCTTTTACTATCCCGACCATTACCGAAACGGTAAGAGGGCAACGGCTTGAATTGTGCATCGGTGGAGTGCGGAACTACAGCGACCTCAATTTGTACCGAGCCACCAAAGGAATAGAGAAGTTCTCCGTCTTTGTCGGGTGGAGAGTACACGTCTGTTCCAATCAGGTGCTAACTGGTGAAGGGCTGAAATACAACATGGAGGTAACGAACATAGGTGAACTCTATCGCAATGTACTTGAACTGTTCCACAGCTTCAATCCTGCAAAGGAAATCCACCTGATGCAGGCGCTTACCGATACCTCACTGTCCGAAACCCAGTTTGCGCAAATCGTAGGACGGATGCGGATGTACCAAGCATTGTCACCTGCAAGACAGAAAGCAGTTCCAAGACTACTGATAACCGACAGCCAGATTAATAGCGTGTGTCGAGACTACTACCACAACGAAGTGTTCGGAGCAAAGGATAACGCTATATCCATGTTCGATTTTCATAATCTTCTAACGCAGGCTAATAAGGGCAGCTACATAGATACTTATCTGCAACGAGCCGTAAATGCTACGGAAGTCAGTGTAGGGCTTAACAACGTCCTGCAAGGAATTGATAACAAATACGCTTGGTTCTTGGGCTAAGTGGTGTTGATTGAGAGAGAGGAAAGGGCAGCTATTCAGTTAGTTGTCCTTTCTTTATTTTATGAACTTCTTAAAACTACAATAATATGGAATTACAAAACAGTCGTGAATACAAGGCGGCACAAGAACTGGAACGAGCCTTAAACGATATGGGCTGGAGTCCCAAGAGATTCGCAGAAAGCACCCGATTCTATCACCGCACCTTACAGCAGGAATTAATGCGAACCATAGTGGCGGTTATCAGAATGGTAGGTGACGACAGCTATAGGACAGACCTCAGGAACCAAGCATCACATGAACTGTGTAAACGGATAATAGACAGCGGTGTGCTGGATGATACTTATCTTCCGTTCATCTGATAAAGTACAGACAACAATTATCAAGAGGACATCATCAGCGTGGTGTCCTCTTTTATTAATCAATCAAACATCACATATCATGGATATAGATTATCAAGTGGGAGAGGTGGAGCTTTCCTATAAATCAACAGTTAGAAAGAAGCGAAAAATCGCTACATCTTTCGATGCGTACGGAATGTTACTACCTACGTTCAGGGAAGATACAATCGGCTATAAGGAATATTTTAAAGTCGTACTTCTCAATCAAGCGCAGGAGGTTTTAGGATATACACAGATTTCGGAAGGAGGAATAACCGAAACAAGTGCCGATGTGCGGATAATCCTGCAAGCAGCCTTGCTTACCAATGCTACGGCTATAATTCTCGCGCACAACCATCCAAGCGGAAAACTACGCCCCAGTCGGCAGGATATTGCCTTAACCGAGCAGGTAAAGAAAGCAGCCGAGATTATGCGAATAACGGTCATAGACCACATTATTCTAACGGATGATAGCTATTACAGCTTTGCCGATGAAGGACAGTTATAGGGTTTCTATTCCGGTCAGGTAGTGGGTAGCCGATATGGGTGCCCGCAATCTGACCGAGATAAAACATTCACTTTCTATATTAGTGAATGTTTCCTTAATAATCAGCCAATTAGCAAACCATACTCAAAAATAATATTCACTTTTATTCATTTACATACAAAACCGAATATCATGTCACTCAAATACTCAACAACAACAGCAGACTATCTCGTGTGGTCGGATGCGATGAACCTTATCCGTAAATTAGCCAAAGACGGAAATTATAAGATTTCACTTCTCATATCTTTGGGGTGCTTCACTGGATTGCGGATTTCTGATATTCTCGCTCTAAGGTGGAAGCAGATACTTAATACGGACGAGTTTACGGTTATCGAAAAGAAAACTGGAAAACAGAGGACTGTAAGAATCAATCTTCAACTACAACAGCATATAGCCGACTGCTACAAACACATCAACCCTATCGGGAGTAATGTACCAATCCTGATAAGTCAGAAAGGAACTGTTTTTACTATACAACGAGTAAACGTTATCCTGAAAGAGGTGAAGAAAAAATACAAGGTGCGGATTAAGAATTTCTCCTGCCATAGCCTCAGAAAGACTTTCGGGAGGCAGGTCTATACAATGAACGGAGAGAACTCGGAACTCGCTTTAATTAAATTAATGGAGCTGTTTAATCACAGTTCGGTTGCTATCACCAAACGATACTTAGGGCTTCGTCAGGAAGAAATTCTTCAAACCTATGATTGTCTTACCTTTTAAAAAGCAAGGTCAGGGAGGCTTAAAAAACAGCCTTTCCTGACCTTGCTTTTTAGTACGCTTAGACATTGATTTGCACCCTATCTTTTTCAATTCCAGCTTCTGACGTCCATTGACAAATATCGCCAATAGTAGTCAGCTTTATTTTCTCTTGGGGTGTTTCTTGAACTTTGTCCTGAGCTTCCTTTGGGTGTTGCTCTAAAATAGCGTCTGCTATATCCCGTTTGCTATCTTCCGCTTCATGCTTATACCAACGAACCATTTTGGTTTTTCGACAAAAGGATAATAATTTACTCCGTTCCTCCCAATCCGCAACTGCATCCGCATCAGGAAAAAGAAGGACATTCCTACCTTCAAGTGCTTGGCACATCTCCGGCTTTAGGTTCTGTTTTCCACCGCAAGCCAACCAAAGGCATTCCTCTGGGTATGTCAACGCACAGATGATTGCTGTTTTCTCGCTTTCAACAAGACAGACCGCATCATTAGGACGTGAAGATAGCAGATGTTCACCAAACAAGCATTGCTTCAAATTCCAGTTATGAGATAGCCTTTTCTTTTGTTTTAATCGTGCATGTAACCAGTTTATTTTGTCTGTTTCGCCTTTTATACGATGTCCGTTTTCGTCATACGCCATGATTTTAGCGGTCCGGCAACGTCCTTGAATATCAATCTGAGGAAATATGGTTTCACCATTCTTGGCGGTTCCGATGTGATAGTCTGAAAACACCTGCTGCAAATCAGATAATGGAAAATGTTCAAGGAGAAATTTTTTCAATGTATTTCTTTCATGGTTCAATCTCTCCAATTTTTCAATGGCACTCATAGGAATAACATCGAACTTTCCTTCTATCGGCTTTACAAACTCTGGGGAAGCGAATTGCTTGCGTTCAGAAAGGTACCCGTTTCCATGCTCCTTGAAATACTCTCTTGGCGGTTTATGGTAGCCACAGTTTTTCTTATGGTCGCACATTCCGACATCATCAGCTAAATACTGTCCGGTCCATGTGTCAATATAACGAGTAAAGCAGTGGGAACGTCCGCATTTGGGACATGTGTAACGGCTACTCCATCCTTTATACTTTTCTAAAATATAATTCTTCATGATATATGTTTTTAAATTAGGTCAAGGGTCAAAACAAGGTCATTTATAGGTCAATGACCCCGAAAGACATATTAGGGTCAAGGGTCACACACCTATATATAGGTGTGACCTTGACCCTGATTTTTGACCCTAATCTGAGGCTATACAGTACAACTTGTTAGACAATGATAAGAACCCCTCTTCTTTAGCTTTCTTGATGTGACTCTTTGCTGTAGATTTCACAACATCCCCTTGCTGCATATAGGCGTTTACAAGCTCTGTGTAAGTCATGGATTGATGTTCTAAGCATAAACGCAGTATACGTCTTATTTTCAATTGCTGGTTTTCAATATCCTCAATTTCCGAAGGTGCATCTTCTATGCAGTAATTGTTTTCTTCATCAATAGAGAATGAAAAACCGGAACAAGGCTCATTTCTACTGACTAAGCACGATACTATAAACTTATTACCTGTCTTTTTAACCGTAAGGCAATCTGTTATCTTATTCAGAAGTTCCGTTCCTAAGTGACCGCGTAAATTATCATTCACTCCTTTATTCTGATGCAGAATGCAGGAAATAAGGCAGCCGTACTCTGTTGCTATTTGGAGTAATCGCTGAATCAATTTACTGCTTTCGATGTTGTTATTAAAATCTTGCAGTAAATCAACGATACCGTCAATAAATACAATCGTAGGCTTTTCTTTTTTGATTGCTTCTTCAATAACTTCCAATCGTGATGAAAGTTCTATTTCTCGAAGGGAGAATGGATAAAAGTACACATTGTTTGAATCGTCATGTAGTCCTGCAAACCGCAAGGCACGCTTGCATCCTTTCATTAAAGATGCTTTAGATTGTTCGGTGTCGAAAAGTAATATTTTGTACGACTGTAGCAACGGTTTTACATCTCCGAGTTGCTTACCTGCAAGCATAGCTGCAACAAGATAATATTGCACTTGACTTTTTCCTTGTTTGGGTTTAGCTGTGATTGCTACTAACTCCCCTTTCGGGAAGGTATCTGTGCCACCAATGGAAAATAGACATTCAGCATTAACTATCGGCTTCGTCAAGTCAAGGAGATATTTCATATACTTAGGTACTACAGGTTTCTTTATTTCTGTGATTGCTGTTGCTAATTCATCACCGATTCTGTCTTTTTCTGTTTTCATATTACTTGATGCAATGAGAGTTAATAAAATCTTCCAAATCGCTTCTTTTAACATAAATTTTTCTACCGAACTGTGAGAAAGGTATTCTCCTTTCATTGCGATACTTCTGCCATGTTTTAGCAGATACGCCTAAGATTTTTTTGACTTCTTCGGAGGATAGCCATTCCTCACCAGTTTTGTTTTTTTGAAAACGGCTTTCACATAATTCTTTTACCGCTTTCACTTCTTGAACGAGTTCGTCCAAGGTTGTTTGTGGTATACCTACTACCACTCTTTCTATTTCATTTCTCATATCTTTTACTAATCGGTATTTATAAGAAGGCAAACTACCGTTCTTTTCCGATTATGCCGCAAAGTTACGCGGGCGGGGAGCTATAACAGTTTGGGGAAAAATTGCACGAATCCGACAATTTTTCCCCAAACGAACATATTACTTTTTTTATAATGCCTGATATTTTCCTATTGCTTTTTTATGGCTGTTTTGATTATGTTTTTTATTAATTTGTCATACTCTTTCCTTTCTTCATTTTCTCTATTGATGTCGGATAAAAGATAGTCTCTTATTACGCTATGACGTTTTTCATCGCTGTCATTGCGAAGTGGAAGTCGTTCTTCTACCTCCATTGCTAACATGAGATTGTAGATATAAATAAAATATTGCCGTTGGGAAATCATAGAATGGTTCGATATGATTTTATTTATTTGATTGGCAATTATTTTGTTCGGTCTTATTTTATGTCGTGCAGGTTTGAGGTCTTTTTCTTCAATGAAATTACGAATAGCTTCTAAGGGTTTTACTATTGAAGCACTTAACTCTCCAGTGGAAACAAATTTTTTCCATTGCACCAGTAATTTTGCCTTTTGGTAGTTGGAATGCGTATCACAAGTAATACTGATACCATTCTTTTTTCCTAATATTGCAATCTCAAAATGGCATACTTCCTTGAATACCTTGAATGTGTGTTGATATAGGTTGTAAAGCATATAGCTTATTTTGACTTTATTCCTTTCTTGATTGAGTGTTGCCTCCCTATTGGGGTCTAATAGAGCAAACCATATCATGAGATTGACGGTTTCCAATTTATACAAAGCAGGTTTCTCATCATACGCAATCTTCTCTTCTATACATAAGAAAGTACTTGCTATTTGCATATATTGTTTTTCTGTTAAAATAAGTCCGCGAGGTAGTTCAACGGATTTTATTTTTTCAATGGCTGTTTTTAGCTCTTCTTGTCCGGCAGGTGTTTTTAGGTAATTATCAATGATAGGGTTTCCTATAAAAAATGGCTTATTCATCTCTTTTTGCTAATAATTCTTTTAATTTTTCAGGGCTGATAGCTCGGAGCTGTTTTAGAAGTAAATCTTCATTTATGCTTTCTGATTCAAAGATTTTATCTATTGTTTCGTCCTCACTACGCGTGTCGAATTTAGCTAAATATCCTTTAGTTATATCAATATTAGAATGCCCAAGGACATTAGATATATCATATACATTTGCTTCTTTTTCTCTTGCAATGTTGGCGAAAGAATGTCTTGCACAATGGAAACTAAGTAACAAAGCAAACGATTTCGGAATTGAATAAGGCAAACGTAAACGGTTGAAAAACAACTAAAAGCGATATTATTACACTATCTACTTAACGCAAAAAGTAACGGTTATGAGCAGGAGTTCAGTTACCAAATCGTTAGCTTGGCTGTTACCGAAAGCTGAGTGGTAACGAAATAATCTGCGATAGCATCACATTGCGTTGATTGTCATCATTTTGCATAACAAAGAACGCTTATATATAGGCTAACTTTGCCACTAAAAATATAAGCGTATGAAAGTAGAAAAATTGAAGATGTTGCTCTACCTCAAAAGGAGCGGATTAGACAAGTCGGGTAAGGCTCCCATTATGGGACGCATTACCGTAAACCGAACGATGGCGCAGTTCAGTAGTAAGCTATCGTGTACTCCCGAATTATGGAATCCTCGCGAAAGCCGATTAAATGGCAAAAGTAAGGAGGCTGTTGAAATCAATGCCAAGATTGACAAGTTGCTACTTGCCATTAATTCGGCATTTGATTCTCTTTTGGAGCGCAAGATTGATTTCGATGCAAAAGCAGTCAAAGAGGCTTTTCAAGGCAGTGTTGAAACTCAAATGACACTCCTCAGACGATTGGATATTCATATTGAGGATATGCAATCGAGAATCGGTATCGATGTTGCCAAGTCATCTATGTCAACCTATATCTATACTCGCAGATATCTTGGTGAGTTTATCAAAAAGCGTTTCAAGGTTGAAGATTTGGCTTTCGGGCAATTGAATGAGCATTTACCATATGAGTTTCAGGAGTATGTATTGAATGATAAAGGACTTGCAGTTGATACGGCAAGGCATTATCTGGCCATACTCAAAAAGATTTGCCGATTGGCTTTCAAAGAAGGTCATTCAGAGAAACGCTATTTCGTAAATTTCAAACTTCCAAAAGAGAATAGGAAAGCACCACGAGCATTGAGCCGTGAGGACTTTGAGAAAATTCGAGATTTGGAAATTCCAGCATCAAGAGTAACGCATAATATTGCAAGGGATCTATTCTTGTTTGCTTGCTATACAGGCGTCCCTTATGCCGATGCTGTTTCAATAACAGACGATAACATATATACAGACGATAACGGTGCATTATGGCTGAAATATCTGCGAAAGAAGAATGAACATTTGGGTAGAGTGAAACTATTGCCCGAAGCTATTGCTCTGATAGAGAAATACCGCAGCAATGAGCGCAAGGAGTTATTCCCGATGATACACCACCCTAATCTGCGAAGGCATATGAAAGGACTTCGGGATTTAGTCGGGATTAAGACGGATTTGGTCTATCACATGGGGCGTCATACCTTCGGAAGTCTGATTACGCTTGAAGCAGGTGTTCCCATTGAAACAATCAGCAAAATGCTTGGGCATACCAACCTTACTACTACTCAACTTTATGCAAAGGTAACACCTAAGAAGTTGTTCGATGATATGGATATATTCATCAAGGCAACAAGTGATATGACATTAGTATTATAATCCATAAACAGTTTGAATTATGAGAAGTACATATAAACAACTATACTACATTAACCGCAGCAAGATTAAGGCTGATGGTACAACTGCCATTATGTGCAGAGTAACCATTGATGGCAAAGCTGCGGTGTTGGCGACAGGGCTTTATTGCACTCCTAATGAATGGAACAGCAAGAAGGGAGAAACAAAGAATAGTAGAATCAATGGTATGCTCAATGACTATAAGAATCGTATTGATGATACTTACAATAGTCTGCTAAAAGCAAATGGTGTCATTACTGCCGAATTGCTAAAGAATGCCATTACGGGTGTTTCAGATATTCCAAAATACATATTGCAAGCCGGTGAGGTTGAAAGGGAAAACCTTAAAATCCGTTCCGTACAGATTGACTCCACATCTACATATCGCCAATCAAAGATGTATCAACACTATTTGCGTGAGTATATCAATTCGTTGGGCAAAGAGGATATGCTATTTACCGACATTACAGAGGAGTTTGGCAATAACTTCGTACTCTATATGAAGATGAACTACCCGCATAAGCCATCATATAGGAACCATTGTTTGTGTTGGCTAAAACGATTGGTCTATTTGGCTGTGGATAATGGTATCTTGCGTTTCAACCCATTAGAAGATGTCCTGTATGAGAAGAAGCCTCCCAAGAAATTGATGTACATAAGCAAAAGTCAATTGCAGGATATTATGAACCATCCAAAACCTGATCCATTGCAGGAGTTGGCGAGACGGACATTTGTTTTCTCTTGTTTTTGTGGATTGGCGTATGTGGATGTGCAGAGACTCTATCCTCATCATATCGGAACTACGGCCGATGGGCGCAAATACATTAGAACCTACCGTAAGAAAACGGATGTAGAGGCATTTATTCCATTGCACCCGATTGCTGAGCAGATATTGTCGCTATACAATACTACAGACGATAGCAAGCCGATATTTCCATTGCCTTGCAGAGACATGATTTGGTTCGAAATACACGAATTGGGCTTTGCTCACCAATTCAAGCATAACCTCTCCTACCATCAATCGAGGCACACATTCGGAACACTCCTTGTTTCGGCAGGTATTCCAATGGAGAGTATTGCAAAGATGATGGGACATACCAATATCCGCACAACTCAGGGATATGCCAAAGTAACTGATGATAAGATTTCGGAGGATATGGATAGGTTGATAGTACGGAGATCTATGGTATAATAAAAAGTGAAAGCATTGTCCTTAATTAGTTGTATTAATGTACCTTTGCAAAAAAATGAATATGGATAAAAAAGAATATTATATTAGAATGCATAGTAATCTTCAATATGTAAAAAAGAATAATTGTAACGGAGATTATTTATGTCCAATATGTTTAAATGAGTATAGTGAGCAAGATGTTAAGAATGTCTTAACAGAGGAAGATGTCCCTCAAAAGTCATTAGGTGGTAATCGAATTGCTCTTACATGCAGAAAATGTAATAGTCGTTGTGGCTCAGATATCGACATTCATTTGTTAAATGCGATTACAACTAGAGAACATCGCCTTTTCTTACCATGTTCAGAAAGAAAAATTCGTATTGAAAAGGATGGTCAATTATTAAATGCCAATCTTCAAATAGATGAGGATAGAACGATTAAATTATTGGTAGATACAAAGAGAAATAAACCTGATACTTGGATTGATTTTCACAATAATATATTACTACCTAATGAGGTCGTCAATATGGAAGATGTGCCGTTGAAAAGAAACGAACGCAGAATTAGTGCAGCTTTACTAAAGAATGCATATCTTCTACTTTTTGCAAAAACAGGTTATACTTTTTTACTTGACAAATATTATGACTCTTTAAGAAAGCAAATATTAGAGCCAGATGTCTTTCATGTTCCAGATAGGTTATGGACAATGCAGAACATTCCGATTCCAGATGGAATATATTTAACACAAGATAATCGTTATCGTGGTTTTTTTGTGATTTATACTCTTAGACTTAAACTTTTATATCGTGTATGCGTCTTAATCCCTACGCCAAATGTGCCATATTTGATGGCCGTGAAAGAATTGGAAAAAATAGACTCAAAAAGTCAAGTTAAAGTTCTACGATTGCCTGATTTGGATTATTTTAATAATATGGCATCCATTGAGAAGTTAAATCAATGGTGTTATGGTTGGAGTTTGAAATTTTAATTTAATACCCGTCAGTCGCTTATTCCCGTTGCTGTCCATTAAGTTAGTACAGACTCTTCTGAAAGAGAAAAGGTCAAGCGGCAAGCCGTTTCGGGCTGAATCTTCCTCCTATGGAGAGTATTCAGCCCGAAAACCTTTCCCCTTTCACGTCTGTACAATGGACGCTATCGGCAACGGAAACAAACGACTGACGGAAAAGTAATAAACCACAAAAAGAACAGCGTACAAATAGGTCTATGAAGATAGCCTAAGTGTACGCAGTTCTCGTTTTTATTCATAGGAGGGATATTTTTAGGAATCATAATAATCGGGCAGACGGTAAACTGCACTCCCTCCAGAAAAATAATTGGCTTCGCATCGCTGATTTTCCTCTCTTTCGTAAACTTTTTTGGCATTTGCTTTGTAAAATGTAATAAATGTATTACATTTGCAACATGAGAACTATGATAAGAAGTACAGAATTCGATGAGTTTTACAACTCGCTGCCTGCAAATGTTCAGAACAAGGTCAAATATGCGATGAACATTTTAGCAGATGTAAAGGTCGTAAACACCAAGTTGGTAAAGAAACTTGTAGATACAGATTTCTATGAGTTGCGTATATCTGTAGGCAATGAGTATAGAGTAATCCTCTTCACCATTGACCACGAGAATTTCATTGAAGCCGAGCAAATACTTCTTTTGAATGGTTTTATGAAGAAGTCCACAAAGGACTATAAGAAAGAGATACAAAAAGCAGAACAAATTTTAAACAGTTTACAGCAATGAGACCAAAGATTGACATTAACAAGCTCAAACATCTTCCTACCACTGAGGATATGTTTGTCGATGAGTACGGAGCAAAGGGTACTGCTTTGCGTGATGAGTTCGATGCGAAGTCTCGTGCCTGGTACTATGCCGAGGTGTTGAAAAATGCCCGCAAATCAGCCGGCATTACCCAGCAGCAACTTGCTGATAAGATTGGCAAGAAGCGTGAGTATGTGGCTATGCTCGAAAAAGGTGAAACAGATATGCAACTCTCCACATTTATTATGATTTCTGAGGCTGTCGGTTTGAAATTCGCCTTGACATACTAACAAACAGATTGAACGTAGGAATTTGTTTGGTTTCAGTTCATTTATTCGGATGTCCTCTGCCTACCTTTTACCAGTGGGTACTTGGATGGATTAGCTTGTATAATCTCAATAAATCTCTGAATACTATGATGACATTAGGTAAATTTTTAGTAAGGTGGGCAATATGCGGACTGGGCAGGGCTCAAACTAAATAAATGTACTGAAATTGGCAAAGACCGAAGTCAATAGATCCGCATAAAAGGTTCGATTCCTTTCCTGCCCACATAGTTAGAGGTTGTGTTTTTATTTATGACACAACCTCTATTCTTTTTTGGCAATTATCCACTATCCCGTAGCCTATACGCCTCCTTGAATCCACTCATAATGGTTCGTTGCACATCGGAGGTGCGGTAGAGGATTTTACCGCCCACCTGAATGTAGGACAAGATGCCGTTGTTGCGGTAATCCTGTAAAGTCCTTCGGCTCACTTTCAAGATGTGTGCAACCTCCTTATCGGTCAGCAGTTCATCATTGAATGCTCCAGGTTGTCGGCTTTCAAATAACTTCTCAATCGACACTAATAGTCTGTCGATGTTCGAGTGGAACATCTTTACCCACTCATGGTCTTTTTCTCGAATTTCATTGTTCATAGGCTTTCAGTATTTATCATTGTTACTTTACTCATTACAGTCTGTCAAATGGTTCTGCCTCGCCACTTGGCTTCCTTGCGTCTATCCTCCACAATCTTTATAATACGTTCAACATCTTCGGGACGATAGTAGGTCTTGTTTCCAATCTTGCTGAATGCAAGCGTTCCGTTATCACGAAGTGTTTGCAATGTCCTCGGACTGATGCGCAACTTAAGGCAGACATCGTGGTTATCCATCCACTTGTCAATTTTCTTCTCACCGTGTCGGCGACAAAGGTTATCCACTCGCTGCACGAAGTACTCAAACTTGGCAGCAATTCCCTCAAAGGTTTTCTCTTCAAAACTGATGATGTTCATTGTTGTCAATATTTATAGTTACACTTAATTTTCGTTGTTCTGTTGCTATTCCTACTGCAAATAAAAGCAGGAAAAATCATACTGCAATGGGTGTGTCTATACGTGTCATAGGTTGACATATCATTGCATATTCGGTGCGATAAATCACCCCTCTAAATTCAATCATATTCATCGTTACAATCATTTTTCTTTTCGCTGTCATTTCGTTTTGTTGGTGCGAAGTAATAGATAAGTTGTCATACCTCAATGGTTCATCGGACTTGTTGCAGTATCTGGCGTAGTTCGTGGCACTTTAACAGCCTATACTTATAGTTTTACTCACAAATCAAGTATAGTTATCACACCTATACACTTAGTTTCCAATTAAAGCGACTGCACGTTTCGGTTCTTGTCCGCTGCATTGTCGTTTGTCAGACCGATGCTTATCCGTCTGTCAAATTTTTGCCCGAACAGCCGAAACAGACAGCCACTAATCAATCATAACAGGATTGCGGATAGACGGACTGCCGAGACATCGGAAGTTGGTCTATCCGCAATCGAAATTAAGGCCTTAATTTCCTCAATTTATGATTCTATCCTCAATTTATCATCACTCCCAATAACAGAAATTTTGAGCAGTCCTCACCATTAGTTCACCTGCCTAAAAAGCAGAATAATACTTAATTGCCTAACCGAATCCAATCGTTTCATTGCCTGAATTATACACACTTACTTTGCTCACGACAATTGGTCAATGTGCGCACTGAGACTGGAGTATAAACCCTAAAAAAATAAACAAATGGGAACAACAAAAACAATTGAAAAGAACGTTTCGGCTGAAATGTTTAGTCCAAGCGTATCGCCATCGGCAGCGAGTGATGCCGAAGTTAAAAAGAGTGTTGAAATGGCATTGCAAGATTTTACGCCAAAGAATCGTATTGCAGACTCTTTAATCGATGAGGAGGCAGTAGCCGAGCCACAATCCATTATGGATGTTTCAATCATTACTGAGGAGCCACCCACCATCCAACGCAGAGTCAGCAGTAAGCAACGCAAACTCTCATTGGAGGAGTACCGCAATGCTTATCTGAAAGTACCCATCATTATCGACCGAAAACCAGTATTCGTCAGTTGTGAGGTAAGGGATAGACTTGAAGATTATGTACGCAAACTTGGAGGTCGTAAGATGAGTGTTTCTGGCTTGCTTGAGAACATCGCCCGTCAGCATCTTGATACTTACGATGCCGACTTCGAACAGTGGAGAAAATTGTGATGTAAGGCTGCATGCCGTAATGCCGACCATACAGCATGTCGGCAGGCAGGCTGGCTGTCCAGCCTGCGATAAAGCGAGAACCCGAGAGTGCGAGAGGTCGGAAGCACGGAATAACGGAAGCAACCGATATACCGCTCACGGTACCATTATCAGCGACTGAAAAAGGCACTCTCAGCCATCGAAAACCACCAATGACGGTGGAAGCAGCAAGACCTCAGTCTTGGGGTGTAGCGAGGTTATCTTTCGGGATGCCGAAAATGTCGGACGAGCCGCCATCGCACCCGAAAAACCTCGCTCCACTCCCAAGTGGAGGCAATCCGCTCCCGATAGTCGCAGATTGTGAAAAGCCAAATTGAAAATCAATAATCAAGTAAAAAATCGCAATGATCAATAACCAGAAAATAACGAAACCCAAGCCCAGAGGCAGACCACAAGTCAGTACTCTGAAACGCCTCACAAAGTCGGTAACGGTGAAGTTCTCAAAACCCGACTATGAGAAGCTGCGCCATCGAAGCAAGAATGCCAATCGTACGCTTGCCGAGTACATTCGGGATGCTGCTTTTGAAGCACGCATAGTTGCCAAACATTCGGCTGAGGATGCAGCCATAATCCGTAACCTTACGGGTATGGCAAACAACCTGAATCAGCTTACGAAGCTATCGCATCAGACTGGATTCTATCGCACAAAGAATGTCGTAATGGAATTGCTTGCCAAGTTGAAGGAGATATTAAGCGACTACAAAGCCGAAGAAAGGAGGTACAGATGATAGGCAAAATCAAGAAGGGTAAATCCTTTGGTGGATGCATACGCTATGTGATGGGTAAAGACAACGCCGAAATCATAGCATCGGACGGAGTGTTGCTCGGAAGCAACAGAGAAATGATTGATAGTTTCAACTGTCAGTGTCTCTTAAATCCGAAAATAAAGCAACCATTAGGACACATTGCACTGAGCTTTAAGCCTGAAGATGCCCCACGATTAACCGATGAATTTATGACTAACATCGCATTGGAGTATATGGAATTGATGAGCATTAAGAACACCCAATACCTTTTAGTAAGGCATCATAATACCGACAATCCGCATTGTCATTTGGTATATAATCGCATCAACTATGATGGTAAAGTAATTTCTTCGCAGAACGATTTTAAGCGAAATGAGATTGCCACAAAGAAGCTGAAAGACAAGTATGGATTGACCTACGCAGAGGATAAGAGCAAGACCTATGTTAAGAAACTCCACGATCCTGAACGGGTGAAGTATGAGATTCATAATGCTGTAAAGGCTGCATTGAAACGGAGTCGGACTTGGTGGGATTTGGGCAACCAACTGCAAAAGCAAGGCATAGGCATGACCTTCAAGATTAACCGCAGAACGGGTAAAAATGAGGGGTTGAGTTTCACCAAAGACGACTACACTTTCAAGGCTTCCGATGTAAGCAGGCTGTTCAGTTATTCAAAACTTAACGAGCAATTAAGTTGGGATATGCCGAAAAAGCAGACCGAAATAGAGCCTAAACAGCGACCGATAAGGCAAGAAGCAGAGCAAAATTACAGTGTTACGGATAACCTTATTGAGGGCAATGGATTAGGTTTATTGACTCCATCGGATGCTCCACCAGAGGATGAGCAACCACCTTCTTGGCAGAAACAAAAGAAGAAGGAGCGAAAGAAGAATCGAGGAATAAGATTCTAAGCAAACAAATTTTTCACACTTAAAACAAATTGATATGAGTAATAAAAACTTTAATAACAACGACCACGAGTCGTTTATGGAAGGCATCTACGGATGCTTGGAGAGAATCGAAACAGGTATAATCGAATTGCAGAAATCTAAACCAAGTGATAGTAATTCGGTAGTTGATAACGAGGCTAATGAAACATTAGTAGAGGAGATTAAAGCTCTTGTTACCAATGCCACAGGGCTTAACTGCAGACACACCGACCGCAAACTTGATGAACAGACTAAGGTTCTCAATTCAAATTTTAGTGCCATTAATGAGAGTGTTAGGGATGTAAAAGCGATTGTCAATAAATCGCAATCTTCGAGCGAGATCCTAAACTCATTAGTGGAGATTAAGACCATTCAAGAGCAAAAATCCGATGAGGTCAAGACGCTTGTTCAGAAGCTGAAAACAACCATTGAGGATGGCGTTCATAATTTCAAACACCATAGAATTGGTTTTGAAACACCGTTTGTCTGTTGGACAATTGTGATAGAAACGGCTTTGATTTTGGGGCTATTTACTTGGATAATTATATCAGAGAAGCCCAACCAAGACCGCATTGATAACGACCTCAAATATCGCTACATCAAAATGAAAGGCGATGCTTCGGCTGAACAGATAGCTACATTGGAGGACATCTTTGAACTCAACCGCAACAACGAAGCAATCGAGCAGATGCGTGAAGATGTGGAGACTTATGAAGAGGCTGTCCGCAAACAAGCCGCTCTCGCTGAGCAAGCACGATTGAAAGAGCAAGCAGCAAAAGAACAGGAGAGCAAAGCTAAGTCCATTAAGGACAAGCAAGAGCAGCCAAAGGATAACCCAAACAAAAAATCAAAACCATGAGCCTATGGCAAGTATCAAGGTAAAGTTTCGACCCTCGACAAATGAAAACAGGGAGGGAACAATCTATTATCAAATCATTCAGAATCGTGTAATCCGTCAACTAAAGACGGATTACCGACTCTTTATGCACGAATGGGATGATGATAACAATGCAATAATAGCCACTAATGACAGCCGACAAAACTATCTGCAATCCATTGAAGAGCGTATAGATTGGGATATTAAACGACTACAATCCATCATTAACCAATTGGAGAATAAGAGAGCAAAATACACTGCCGACGATATTATCTCAACCTTTCAAAAGCAAGCCAATGAGCAATCGCTGTTCAACTTTATGCAGGGTGTTATTGCTCAGCTGCAACAGATGGGTAAGTTGCGTACTTCGGAAACCTATCGTTGCACACTTAAAAGCTTTATACAGTTTAGAGAGGATAAAGATGTGCTATTGGAAGATATTGACTCTGATTTAATGATGATGTATGAGGCTTTTTTGCATAACAGAGGACTAACCAAGAACAGCACTTCGTTCTATATGCGAATACTCCGAGCTGTCTATAATCGTGCTGTTGAAAAGGATCTAACCATCAATCGAAACCCATTTAAGCACGTTTATACGGGCATTGATAAGACCATAAAGCGAGCCATTCCATTAAAAGCAATCAAGCAAATTAAGAATCTTGATTTGTCATTGCAACCATCGTTGGACTTCGCTCGTGATATGTTTCTCTTCTCATTCTATACTCGTGGAATGTCATTTATTGATATGGCATACCTCAAGAAGAAAGACCTTTCCAATGGCATACTATCATACCGCAGACGCAAGACCGGACAACAACTCTTTATTCGCTGGGAGAAGTGCATGCAGGAGATTGTGGAGAAGTACGATGCTGATTACTACAGCCCATATTTGCTACCCATTCTTAAATATCCATACGATAGAAGCCAATATAAGAATATGCTTTATCGTACCAACAAGTCGCTGAAAGAGATTGCAAAGATGGTAGGATTATCCATTCCTCTAACCCTATATGTAGCCCGTCATTCGTGGGCGAGTATTGCCAAGAGTAAGAACATCCCTATTTCGGTTATCAGCGAAGGTATGGGACACGACTCGGAAATGACGACACAAATCTATCTGGCATCATTGGATAATGCCGTAGTCGATAGAGCAAATGCTCAGATATTAAAGGATTTGTAAGATAGCGGAGATGTTTAGCAAAATGATTGCTCTCTATGTAAGAGATACTACGGCAGACGGAACTTGCTGATTATTAGGCGGTATTTCGTTTTGCTTATCTGCTTTTGCTAAACAACTACACACAATTATATGGCTGTCAGGCTTTTTATTGGCTCTAAAATGGTGATAGTTGCTTTATTTTGCGTAATTTTGCAGTAAATTAAGTATCTCTTACATAGAGAAGAAAGGAAGATGGAATATGAGTCAAATAAAATCTAAAGAGCGTGTAGCCGAACGTGGCGAGGTCTTTACTGCTGAACGTGAGGTAAACGCTATGTGTGACCTTGTTGCAAATGAATGCTTGCGACCCGATTCCCGTTTCTTGGAGCCGGCTTGTGGTGATGGCAATTTCTTGGCTGTTATACTCAAACGTAAACTTGCCGAACTGCGCAGGAAATACAAGAAGAGCCCGCGCGACTACGAAAAGCAAGCCATTGTCGCTATTGGTAGCCTCTACGGTGTGGATATAATGAACGACAATGTCATTGCTTGTCGTGAGCGTCTTTATAAAATTTGGAACGAGGAATATACCGATCATTGCAAATCCGAGACCTCGGATGAGGCTCGCGAAGCTGCAAAGTTCATCATCAGCCGAAATATCATTAACGGCAATGCTCTAACGCTGATGTGCGTCGATGCAGAAGGTAAAGATACTTCAGCTCCCATAGTCTTTTCCGAGTGGACACTCATCGCGGCTACACAAATGCAACGCTCCGACTACACCATGTCCGATCTTCTTCTCTATAACGACAGTAGCAAAGGTAATCTCTTTGCTCTTACCGAGGAACAAAAAGAGGAAGGTGGAATATTCCTAAGAAGATATATTACTCACTACAAAAAGGTTCAGGATTATGGAGAATAGTTTGTTCAAAAGCGTCTATAATCCCGACGTGCTTTCGTGTATTGCCAATCTTAGCAATGATGAGGTGTTTACCCCTCCCGAATTGGCAAACAAGATTATTGATATGCTCCCGCAGGAATTGTTCGAGACCCCCGATACCACTTTCCTCGACCCTTGTTGCAAGAGTGGAGTTTTTCTGCGTGAAATAGCCAAGCGGTTGATTAAGGGACTTGAGGAGCAGATTCCCGACCTTGAAAAACGCATTGAGCATATATTCTCAAAGCAGTTGTTTGGCATTGCCATAACGGAACTTACAAGTTTGCTATCTCGCCGCAGTGTCTATTGCAGCAAGTTCCCAAGCAGTGAGTTTTCTGCCTATCAGTTCCCCGAAGACAAACCGCAGGGAAATATCATTTACCAACGCATCAAGCACACTTGGAAAGATGGCAAATGTATCCATTGCGGTGCTTCGCAGAGTGAGTACGATCGTGATGCTGAACTCGAAACCCACGCTTACCAATTTATCCATAATTTAGATGTAAAGAAAGTATTCAATATGAAATTCGATGTGATTATAGGCAATCCACCGTATCAAATGAGTGATGGAGGAGGAACAGGTAGTAGTGCGATGCCAATATATCATAAGTTTATCCAACAAGCGAAGAAACTAAATCCTCGCTATCTGACTATGATTGTGCCATCAAGGTGGTTCACAGGTGGTAAAGGTCTAGATGATTTTCGTGATGAAATGCTCCATGATGAACATATTAGAGAGATTCACGATTTCGGAAATGCAAACGACTGTTTCCCTGGTGTTGCTATTGAAGGAGGTGTATGTTACTTCTTATGGAATCGAGACCAAAAAGGACTATGCAAAGTTTTTTCTCATTCGCAAAACAAGATTACAGCAATGTCAGAGCGACCTCTCTTGGAAAAAGGTGCAGATGTCTTTATTAGATATAATGAGGTAATCTCAATTATTCGCAAGGTAGCATCTTTCAATGAGGAGAGTTTTTCCACATTGGTCAGCCCAAGAAATCCATATTATTTCAGAACTTCTTTTGTTGAATGTAAAAATACAATCAACACATGTAAGGTCTTTGGTGTGGAGAGTGGGAAACGAGTTTATAAAAACATTGATAAATCGTATATAGAGAGAAATATTGAAGAATTATCAAGACATAAGATATTTATCTCTAAGGCTGACGGTGCAGCTGGGCAAATAGGTTATCCTGTCCCTGCACGAATATTAGGAAAGTCTGAAATTGCAGGTGTAAACACTGCTTGTACAGAAACTTTTTTAAGAATAGGTCCATTTGATAGTGAACAGGAATGTAAAAATGTAAAGTTATACATTGAAACCAAGTTCTTTAGATGCCTTGTTGGTGCAAGAAAGAATAAGAATATGACGCAAAGTACATATTCCTTTGTTCCCATTCAAGATTTCTCAAAACCTTGGACAGACAAGGAACTGTATGAGAAATACAATTTGACCCAAGAAGAGATAGAATTTATTGAATCAATGATAACTTCAATGGAGTAATATTATGGAATACAATTATTTTCCTCAACGCCCGACTGTTACTCCAACGATATATGCCTATCGTTTGATTGGGGTAGATTCCCACAAAGGCTATTTGAAAGTAGGTTACACCGACCGCACAGCCAAAGAACGCATAGATGAGCAGCTGCACACAAGCAAAGTACAGTATGAGATTGTATTGGTAGAGTCGGCTATGAGCAACGACGGCTCTTGCTTTACCGACAAGGATGTGCATCGTCTGCTTGAACGCAAAGGCTGCAAACGCCTTAATCCGTTCGACAAAACCGATGAATGGTTCCGCTGTTCGGTAGCGGATATTATGGCAGTCATCGTGTCGCTTCGCACAGGTGTTGCAAACGAAGAGAACAGAACGCAAAACTTTGCAATGCGACCGGAGCAGTTCCGCGCAGTAGAGCAGACAAAGACTTATTTTGAACAAGCACTGAAAGAAGAGCCTAACCGCATACCAAAATTCCTTTGGAACGCAAAAATGCGTTTCGGAAAGACCTTTGCTTCGTATCAGTTGGCAAAGAAAATGGAGTTGTCGCGTATCCTAATCCTAACCTTCAAACCTGCTGTAGAATCGGCTTGGCGCGAAGACCTTGTTTCGCATATAGATTTTGAGGGTTGGCAATATATCTCCAACAAAGATGCTCGCAACAATAATCTGAATATAGACCAAGAGTTCCACAGAGCAGACAAATCAAAACCTATAGTAGTGTTCGGTTCGTTTCAAGATCTGCTTGGCACAAACGAGAGTGGCGGCATAAAGACCAAGAATGAGTTTATACACGCTACCAATTGGGATTTGGTAATCTTCGATGAATATCACTTCGGTGCCTGGAAAGAACGAGCAAAAGAGTTGTTTGAGAAGGAGGATGAAGAAAGTGCAGTAGATTTTGATGCCGAAAAGTACAAGAAAGACGAGGCAAACAATGCTATCAATGAATCGTGGTTGCCAATCTCCACAAAATATTATCTCTTCTTGTCAGGCACTCCGTTCAGAGCCATAAACAATGGTGAGTTTATCGAAGAGCAAATCTTCAACTGGACTTACAGCGATGAGCAACGAGCAAAAGCAGAGTGGAAAGGCAGCGGCAATCCTTATCTCGCCTTACCACGAATGGTAATGCTTACTTACCGTATGCCCGATGAGATACAAGAGGTAGCAAAGCAAGGAGAATTTGATGAGTTTGACCTCAATCTATTCTTTGCAGCAGAGGGCAAAGGCGAGAATGCCTGTTTCAAATATGAGAATGAGGTGCAGAAGTGGTTAGACCTTATTCGTGGCGGTTATTTGCCTGCAAGCGTTGATGACCTTAAATTGGGACAGGACAAACGTCCGCCAATGCCATTCAGTGATACACGCTTGCTCAATGTGCTTTCGCATACATTGTGGTTCTTGCCTAATGTGGCTTCGTGCTTTGCAATGGCAAACTTACTGAAGCAACGACAAAACAAATTCTATCACGATTACAAGGTTGTTGTTTGTGCAGGAACAGCAGCAGGTATCGGACTTGATGCTCTGCACCCTGTTCAAGCAAATATGGGTGATCCTTTGGAGACAAAGACCATTACGCTCACTTGCGGAAAACTGACAACGGGCGTAACGGTTAAACCGTGGACAGGCATCTTTATGCTCCGTAACTTAAAGAGCCCTGAGACCTACTTTCAGGCTGCATTCCGTGTACAAAGTCCTTGGGAGGTAAAGAACGAAGAGGGAAGCAAAACCATAATGAAGAATGAGTGCTATGTATTCGACTTTGCGCTTGACAGAGCCTTGCGACAGATTTCAGATTACAGTTGCCGCTTGGATATAAACGAAAGCAATCCCGAAGCAAAGGTTGGCGAATTTATCAAGTTCTTGCCTGTACTTGCATATGACGGTAGCAGTATGAAAGAGGTGGATGCACAGGATATTCTTGATATTGCCTTGGCAGGAACATCTGCTACTCTGCTTGCAAAGCGTTGGGAATCGGCATTACTGGTGAATGTGGATAATGATACATTGAAACGCCTGCTCGCAAGCCCCGAAGCTATGAAAGCCTTGATGAACATTGAGGGGTTCCGCAACCTGAACAGTGACCTGACTACCATTATCAATAAGTCCGAAGCCGTAAAGAAAGCGAAAAAAGAAAACCCCGACCCGACACCAAAGGAGAAGAAAGAACTTTCTGCCGAAGAGAAGGAGATGAAGAGCAAGCGCAAGCAGATTCAGGAGAAACTGATAAAGTTTGCTACTCGAATCCCTGTATTCATGTACTTGACCGACTACCGTGAACGATGCCTTAAAGATGTTATCACTCAATTAGAGCCAGGCTTGTTCAAAAAAGTTACAGGCTTGAGCGTAGAGGACTTCAATATGCTCTGTTCATTGGGCGTATTCAACGCACCGCTGATGAACGATGCTATCTTCAAATTTAAGCGTTACGAGGATGCAAGCCTCACCTATACAGGTATCGACAAACATACCAACGATGAGGTCGGCGGTTGGGACACCACAATTCGCAAGACGCAGTATGAGAAGCTGTTCTATAATCAGCAATCCTCAATGAACAAGGTTGATTATAGTGCATATTCAAGGAGTAGCGAAACTACTGAGGATAAGCGTGCAGAACAGCAAAGAACGGCTATAAAGGTAGAGAGACCTAAATCAACGTCCATTGTTCAACCTGAGCCAGCGAGGCCGGTTGCACCTTCTACTCCAACATCTTCTGCCGCTCCCAACAAAGCCGAAATAGACCTTAAAGCCCAATTAGAAGCATTGGGGGTGGATAGCACTGTCATACACAAGAAATTCGGCAAAGGAACAGTTTTAAAAATCAACAAGAACGAAAAGTTTATCCACATCAAATTCACCCTCGGCGAAAAGAAATTCATCTTCCCCGATGCCTTCCTAATGGGATTCTTGGAGATGGAATAATAATTTTAGAACCTTTATAACTAAATAGCCTGCGACCACACAGGCTATTTAGTTATCTCATCTTTGACATCATCTCATAAAACAGAGCCTTGAATAAATTTGCATCATTAACAATAGCAGCTAAAGATTTCAAATGATCTCCTGCTGCTTCTATATTCCGTTCAATCTTCTCTGCTTCATATGGGTTTCTAGCATTAGGTAAAAATAATGCCTTTGAGATTTCTACAGCCTCATCTATCTGTTGTTCAGGAGTCTTTTGTATATTATTCATATCCATTTCACTAATATAGTTATCGATTTACGCCCACAAAGATAAATTATCTTAATCGTTTTCAAAAGAGATTAGGAAAATGTCACTATCTTTGCAATTAATTAGGTGTATTATGTTGTTCTTGAAAAAGAATATACATCAAAAGCATAATTACATAATAGTGAAAAATGAAAATTTGACATATAATGTTTTACATAGCCTTCATAGACCATTTCACAGACCATTATGGATTGTGAAATGGGTATGTTTTTTCTATGTAAAACGTCAAAAACAAAAGAATAATTGTTTTTACTACCAAGACACAACTATTGATTTCTATTTTATACTGTTAGAATGGTTGTACAATGGATTTCCCAAAAACTCTGATGGAATACCATCTCAAGATGCAATCAATGCTGTATATTCACAATTCTCTTCTATTGAAGTAGAAGATCGACCTTTCTACTTAAAGGAGATTCTATCAAAAGAAAAAAGAATAGGAGTAGAAAAACAAATATATTCGACATATAAAGCTGCAAGTTATTACTTGAATCTAGCAATTGATAAACTTCATTTCTTAGATAATGATGGCAATAGCCTTGTGTGGGATAATGAATCCATAATTCTCAGTAGGAGAACTTCAAATATTTCGCAGAATGATAAAAAGATGTATTTGCGTCAGGTGTTGCGTTTTGATGCTCATTTCTTTTTGTCGATGTGTTTACTTCATAGGGAATCTTTAAGATATGGATTACGACAAGATGAAATCGTTTTTGATTTTTTGCAGAGATATTATCCCATACCGCGTTTTGACTACATTCATCGGAGTCATCAGAATTATTATGACGTGCGTAGCTATTGGGTAAAATTACTATCAGCTGTATCAAGCAAGGGGTTGGTTAGCAAGACTGTGATAAGGCTCATAGAAGAAGATAAATCATGTCTACTGATATATCAAGATATTCTTAATAACATCAATGAATATAAAACTGAATTAAGGATTAAAAATAAGTTTATTAATCAGAAGAAAAAATTTTTCTCTGCTTACAAAACATTATTGAAGAGACAAGATTGTGTAAATGGATACGTTGACTTGTATGATTTATTGGCTTCTATGAAAATGAGTTATAATAGTTTTAGTCTGTTTTTGAAAGAATTTTATGAAACAGAACGAATGAGTCGCAATATCTTTTTCATAAACATAGTATCAACAATAGATCAAAAGAAGCGCTTTTATATACGAGAAACACCCGTTTTGAAAATTAAAATATCATAATATGAAAAAAATTGTAGGTCTGTGGGAAAAGCAAAATGTGGATCAATCACGACTTGATGCTATACGTCGAGATTGGTCTGAAGGAAAAGTTCCAGAACTTCCATATTTAGTGATTGGACAGACTAAAGCTAAAGAGCATATTGGTGCGAAATTATCTAAAATGGATGAGTCTCGTATGGAAACCACTGTGATACAAGCTCAATATGGTGATGGAAAAACCAATATCCTTAAATATCTAGAATTGTACTTTAAAGAGCATGCTGATTTAAATATTAGGATGTTGTATTGTCGTGCAAATCCTGATCAAATTGATTTATGTGCGTTCTTAATGCAGCATATAGAGGCTTCGTGTATAAATGAATTGGTACATCAAGTCATTTATTTAAGAGATGATTCTGATTTCAATATCGCAAATCTTGTTAATAACTATAACGATGATTTTTCTTTGATAAAGGAATATACCGAAAAATTATTTGAAAAAGATTTAGCTGAAGATGATGTTAGAAACTTAATCTTCTTGGGAACAGGTCGCTTATATTCGAAAGGTTCTTTTGCAAAGTATAGGTTGCAAAAATTGACAGATTTTAACAGAAGAGAGGTGTTCGTGTTATTTATGAATATACTTACCTCGAGTAATATCTATTTGTTATTTGCTATTGACGAGCTTGAAAAAATTAATGATAAGTCAAATAAGCGAATGGCACATTTCTTTACATCTTATCGTGAGTTGCTTGACTTATTTAATAAAATTAATGGACATTATTTGATATCTGCAATAACAAACGGTGTAGATGTTCAAGCATTATGTCAACCTTTGTACGAGAGATTAAATAAAGATATAATATTTATTGAAAAAATAAAAACGGATGCAGAGCGAACAGAACTTGTTGAATTAATGTCAGATTTATTAGATGTAAAGATTAATGCAGAAAAGAGACAAGACATCGTAGGTAAGTTAGGAAGAAATCCTAAACTAATTAATAATAGACGAATCATACAAGAGACTGCGGAATTGTTAAAAAATATCGAATTCACAAGTGAACAAACAGTTGATGAAATACTGGAAGAGAATGCGTCATTGAAATTGTTATATGATGCCACAGAGAAAAAGTTAAAATTGGAAGATGCATTTAGTAATCTATCTAGGGTATTTTTTGACCCGTTCGAATATTATTTGGAATCTTTAGGATATAAGAATATTATCTTACTACGAAGAGATTATCAAGCATTTATTGATGGATCTTCAAATAAGGCGTATTTTTTCTTGTTTAACGATGAATCAAAAATAAAAAATAGGATAGAAGATTTTGTTAGAGATAGAGACATCCATAATTTTGTTGTTTTTGCATCAGAGAACATATCCTTGTCATACGCATCTATACAGGTTGATACTTGTAACATTAGGATTATAGATTATAATCCACACAAGTTATTCGTGCTTCTTAATATGTATAGATGGAATTATGATAAACAGTCAGAAATTGCCGAATTATTAAATGTTGCAACAAAGTTCACTTTTGAATAATATGGGATTTTCAAGTAAAAGTGTATTTCAATGCCATCAGTATAGTATTAATATTGCGGAATTAATATCTCCAATATATCATCTTGTTGTAGAATTATGCGAGCATAATGATCGTGCAGTAAAATTTCACCAATGGGCTCATAATTTATTCGATGTAAAAAAGGTAATAGGTGTTTCAACTTTACCAGAGTCTAATACAGAAGACTCATTCTGTATGGATGTTGCATCGTATTTGGAGGATGAGTTATACCTGTCTGTTGATGAGTTGGCTGATTCAAGAATCACAATGCTATACAGGAATGAAGGGAAAATATTTGTGAATCAGGCTGATGGGTGTAACTGTCGTGAGATATTAATTTCCTGGATTGAAAAATTCAATCCTATAAAATATCTGTTTGAGTCTTTAATTATTGATGAAGCTATTAAAAATCTGGAAAATAAATTATATCCATTCATAAATAAAACTTATTATAGTAAAGCTGTAACTATAAGTTCTGGAATAAAATTGAATTCAACTATAATTCCATATGAATGGGTAAAATTAGATGAGTGTGAAGAAAAAGTTATAGACAAAGAAGCGTTGTGGTTTGGTAGCCCATGGAAAGATGAAGTAGATTATGAAATGCAGCTCCCAAAAGAAATAATAAGAAACAACGAATCAATAGGACTTGTTTTGGGTGGTTCTATTATTCCTTTTATCAATATAGATGATGTCATTAATAAAGATTACTTTTCTCAATATTTTTGGGAGATGTTGCTACATGTTTATTCCAAACATAAGCATATAAAAAAGATAGACCGTAATCTTACACCATTTGTAGATGCTTGTAAAGACTCCGATTTTTGTAAAATACTATCTTTTTTAAATCACAATCTGTACATTAGAAAGGGGGATGTTGAAATTCCTCAAAAATATAAAGATTTCTTCGAAGAAGTATATAAAATACAGAAGTTAAAATATTTAGATGCATTTAATTTTTACACCAATATCCCAAATGAGAACAATGGGCAAACTCTCTTAGGTGTATATGCCTTAGAGAAGAAATCTTCAAATTACAATTTACTTCATTGGATTAATGCCCATAATGATAGTAGCCATAAATATTCGGCTGTTGAAAGAGATAACGAGATGAAATCAGATAGTGTCTATGCTCTGCGTCCAGCCTATAGTTATTATTTGGTTAGTAGATATTTTGAAGAGATGTTTAATTCTATACTAGAAGAGCTCGGATGCAAATACATTAGCAATATTGAACTATCTAAAAATGGTTCTAATGATATCTTTATAGAAATAGATAGTATAGTGCAAAAAGCAGATGGTACTTTGGTATATTTTGAAAATAAAACAACTCTGACAAAATATAATATTGAAGAAACAATATCAAAAATAGAGCAGTTTCAATCTCTAATATCTAATTCATACCCATATGTAAAATTTGAGTATGTAATTATAGCTCCTTATTGCGACCAAACCATTGAAGCGAACTATCTATACTTCATTAATAATAATGGGGGACTAGTCGAAGATAGAGAGGGGTCAAGACAAAAACTATACAGTTTTACAATACCTTTAGCCAGGTTTAGCCAAATTTCTCTAAAGTGTATTGTTGAACCTGAATATGAAAAAATGAAGACTCTAATTAACTCTATAATCCGATGAATTTACCAGTAACTAGATATTATGGTTCAAAGCGTCGGCTACTAGATAAGATCTGGGAGGCTTTAGCGTCCCACCAAATAGAATTCAAATCAGTGTTGGATTTGTTTGGTGGAACAGGTATTGTCTCATATTATATGGCTCATAAGGGTAAGGATATAATATATAATGATATTCTATCTTTTAATTGCGAAATAGCAAAGGCGTTATTATGTTCTTCTCGTGGCTCTTTTACTGAAGCAGATGCATTAGCACTACTACAACGAGTAGATGGTAGAGAATACCAAAATATTATAGCCCAAAATTTCAATCAAGTATACTATACGCCTGATGAAGATGAGATTATTGATATTGTCGTACAGAACATCCATTATTTAGAGGATGAAAAGAAGGCAAGTGCATACTATATTCTATTTCAAAGTTGCATGATAAAGAGACCATTTAATTTGTTTCATCGTAAGAATTTGAATCTAAGAACAAACTTCGTGAAAGCAAATTTTGGCAATAAAGTTACTTGGGAACAAACATTCAAAGATTTATTTCTGAAATTCACAAAAGAATTGAATGAATTTCAATTTGAAGCATTGCCTAATGTAGAGATTACAAACACATCTGCATTAAAATGTGATAGACACGCAGATTTGGTATATATAGATACTCCATATTTCCCTAAACAAGATGGGGGTGGAATAACCTATCATAATAGATATCACTTTTTGGAAGGTCTAATGAATTATGCCGAAATACCAGATTATATAGATAGACAAAAAGTAAATCTGGAAATAGGTGTTGGAAAATGTTCGGAATTTGAAAAAAGAAGTAATTATATCAACGAATTAGATGAATTGATACACAAACATCAGGATTCTATAATTGCTTTGTCCTATACTACAGAAGGATATCCATCAATACAAGAATTGGAAGAAGTCGTACATAGACATAAACAAACAATTCACGTTTGTTATCTTGGAAAACATGGATTTGCATTAAATAGAAATAATGCCGAACGTCAGGAGGTGTTAATAATTGGACTATAACAAAAAATACAGTCTAATTATGATGTTATATATAAATTGATTACCTTTGCATTCATAATCAAGCGTTCTTTTAAACAATGCAGAATAAGACAGATATGGGAACTTTGCTCGTTTCTAAATCGTTACCTGTCGTAAATCCAAATTATGTAAATCGTTTGTTTTCAGAGACAAAGGCAAATGGCTATGTCTCGCTATATGCATACTTATTTTCTTTTCAATACCTGCCATTGCTGCGAGCTTATTAAGATATTTGTTTAATAAACTGTTTTTTCCATTTACGGTTTGTAATAATCTTGTTTTTATTTCGTAGGGAAGTTGTTCTTTTTCTTCCCATGTTGTTGCCTTCGCGTAAGGTGCTTCATTATCTAATAGTGGAAAAATATAGTTAGAGTTTCTCTGATTTAGGTTTATATATTTTTCTATGATTGCTTTGGCAGAGGGAATAAGTTTTATGGATTTTGGAGTTGAAGTTTTATCCATTCGATACCTTACTCTCCAAATCCCATTATCGTCTATTATATTATTCCCTCTTAATTGAATCAGGTCTCCAGCCCTCATCCCACCGCAGTAAAATGCAAATAGAAAGCAGTTCCTTGTGTGCCATAATAAGCTGTTTTCCGGTAGTTCTAAAGATGTTAGGGCTTTTATTTCTTCCATAGTTAGCTTTTCTTTACTGCTTTCTATGGTACTGCATTCAAAATCTTTGAATGGGTTTTCTCTTAGAAAAAGACCGTCTTCCCTTAATTCTACGAGTCCTTTATTGTAAAGGCTTTTGAAGTTGTCAAACTGCTTATTAATGGTGTTTTGATGTAAAGTTAGTTCATTATTTTTTGCGTTAGGAATCCTCTGTAAGTAAGTTTTGAATTTGTTGAGAAAGGATAGGGTGATTTCATTAAAAAGTAGGTCTTTTCTTAATTTATCTATATACTCTTGAAGTCCTTTTCCGTTACGTGGAATTGAAGAGATACTTTCAGGAGATATATTATTGATGAAAAATTTGAGCTTGTTCAGAAAGGTGATATACTTTGTGTAGGTACGATAGTCGCCAGCTTCTAAGGTCTTTTGAGCAAACCCTTCGGCAAAAGTAATGAATGAAAATACCTTTTTTCCAGCTTGCATTGTCGCAGCGACGTTTTGTGAAGTAATGCCTTTCCCTTCTTCTTCCAGTGTTTGAACAGCTTCTTCTGCTTGCTCTCTTATTCTTTTTAGAGTCTGATTTAAAACTTTGAAATTGGGGTCTGATTTGCGGACTTCTTGCTTCTTGGGATTCCAATCGTTTGGAGATTGAAGTTCAACTGACGTTTTGATTCTCTTATGTTTTTTGTTTTCCGTTATACGGAATAAAACTACATAAGTACCTCTTTGGGAAGGTCTACAATTTAATTCAAAATTATAAGTTGCCATAGATTATATGAATATGTGTTTTTCTCCTCAAAGGTAGACTATTTATGGAATTGCTGAAACTTTTGCTGAAACTTTTTGGCTATTTTAATACTTTTATTTGCCTTCTATTTCTCTAAATTGTTTTGTAATTGATTGATTTATAGATGTAATTTGGTGTAGTAGATGTGGTTTGAATGTAAAATATTTAGTCCCGCTTCGAGTACAGATGAAAGCGCTAATTACTTAGTAATAAAGTAATTGGCGCTTTTCTTTTGTGGATTTTGGCGTGTTCTTGGCGTGATATTCTTTGAATGTGGTCTTTAGGAATAAAAAAGGTTGCTCCCCACACTTGGAAAGCAACCTCACATTTGCGTTTTAAAATACCGTTATGGCATTTCTGCTACAAAGATAAATAAAATCTTGATTTATTCCTGCTATTTCTTTATTCCCATTATTATCCGCATATTAGGCATTACTGTTTTCTCAACTCTGTGTGTCTTTGTGTCCGCTGTTTGGGTATCCGCTTTATTTGTTCTTCCACGCTTTAGTTCCTTTATCTCTTCCTGCAATTCGTCCACGCGTCCTGATACGATATTGTAAGCGTCCAGCAAATGGCTTATGTACTTTACAACAGATTGCATGTTTTTCAACTCTCTAAGAACCTGTTCATGTTCTTCTGATACTATATTCATTTGTTTCACCAAATCGGATATATTTCTTTCCATGATAAATTTTTGTTTTAGATGTTAATATTATTGTTTAAGTTGATTTATTGCTTCATCCAAAGAAGAGATCATTCTCTCATATTCCCAGTGTGATACAGTAACGTTATTCTCATTGACCCAAGCAAGTTTTAAACAGTCTGCACAAGTCTTTACACCATGAGTAAGAGAATGTAGTTTCATGTACCTCTTAATCATGTGGGCTTCTCTCATTATCTTACTCAAATTGTAGCGTTTCATATCGTTGTTGCTTTATGTCTAACTTTGATGATGCAAAGGTGTAGTATTTTCTGTACTAAATAAAATTGATAGATAGGAAAAACTATACTATTAAGATTAATTAATATAGTAAATACTGTACTTTTTACTATTAAAGCTATTTTTGCAATAAATAATCAATGAGATATGAGAATAAAAGAAGTATTAAAAGAAAATGGTTACACTCAACAGATGTTAGCTGACAAAATGAATGTGAGTTTGTCTGCTGTTAAACAAATGGTTTCTGCTGGTTCTTTAACTACATCTACGTTAGAAAAGATTGCATCAGCTTTGAATGTTCCAATATGGCAGCTCTTTGTATCTCCCAAAGAAGTACAGCTAAAGACAGACGTTCTTTCCCTCACTTGTCCCCACTGCGGTAAGAGTATCAACATTAAAATAGACTAATTATGACTACAAATGAAGTAGATAAGTTAAGCCTTATAAAAGCTCATGCTTTATTTGAAACTGGAGATATAGACCGTATCGAGGTGGGAACCGTAAAAGGGCTATGCGAGATACACCGCTATCTGTTTAATGACTTGTATAACTTTGCCGGGAAGGTACGCACTTTGAATATAGCAAAAGGGAATTTCCGCTTTGCTAACTGCATGTATCTTGATGTGATGCTTCCGGTTATAGAGAATATGCCTGAAACAACGTTTGAAGAAATCATTGCCAAATACGTTGAAATGAATGTAGCACACCCTTTTATGGAAGGCAATGGCAGAGCCACCCGCATTTGGCTTGACATGATATTGAAGAAGCGGTTACAAAAGGTTATAGACTGGCAGAACGTGGATAAGATCCTGTACTTGCAAGCAATGGAAAGAAGCCCTATCAATGATTTGGAATTACGTACATTATTGCATCAAGGGTTGACTGATAAGGTGAATGATAGAGAAGTAATATTTAAGAGTATTATCCAATCATATTATTACGAGGGGTACGAGCTTTAAAATGATGCCAGCCTCAACAAGGCCATATAAGATAACGGGACACTATGCTAAAGTTAGAATAAATACCTTTTGTTACGGTGTTACAGTTGTGACGATGTTTAATTCTCTGATTTGTAGGAGTCTATGCTAAAAATATCGTAATATCATCTTTTTTTGTATTGGTTGCGGTATTGTGGTAGCAATAGAATACAAGGCATAATCGTTTTAAATATGGGTGCAGTACAGTTTTACGGTAAATTCCGCAAAACCCCGATGATGTGATGAAAGGAAAGAGTAAAGACGAATAGGATATTTGTTCTTTTTTGTGGCGTTACGTTGAGGCAGCCAATATTCAAAGTATTAAACATGATGTCTGCAAAATCTGTATACAAACTATAGCTTATTGAAAGGCATTTGGCAAAACGCCATTTTTCATATCTTGATAAAACAAGGATAGTTTCGTTACCTGTATGTCGGGAAATCGGCTACCCTTTTAGATTATACCTTTGCACTGCATCAATTATTAGACGGTGCGCAGAAATGCACAAGCGCCAATCGTGCCGGTAACAGGCGCATCGTGGAAAGATGTACTACCCCACTTCTGTAAATGCCGGAGTATCCTATTACCTTGTCGCATTTTTGCGATTGGGCGATGATTGAATTCTTATCCGTTTGTGCCCTTGTTTTATTCAAGCTGTTTTAATGTTTTTTATTAAAGCAGTATAAATTATTGCCAACGATATAATAAATTCTTAAAAGCGATTATTTTACCCTATCCGTAATATGACCGTTATTTTCTCATCTTGGGTGGTTAAAGGATCTATAATATTCTGAGATTCTTTTCCATGCCTTTTCCAAGGTATAAATCTGAGATTTATTTCAAAGATAATACATTTGATATGAAAACGGAATGGCATCCGGTCCCTATTTCTCAAGAGACTGCTATATAACAGTTCTTTAAATAAACATGTTGGATAAGTATGTAAGAAAATTATGATGTCGGAAATAAATTACTTACACAATGAAGGGTGCCAAAACAAACGCCTGAATATGAATTGTCATAGCCAGAAAAAGGCAAAGGGAATGACCAAGATGATTGACGGTGTTTTTTATTATTTCTTTCTCTCTTTTCAAATCGCGTTTTTGCCATTCTAACCAGCCCAACGCCTGATAACTGAAACATAAATGGCATAGAGCAATATGTTTGAAAATTTAATCAGTAAAATATTGAGAATTGAGCGGGAGTCTATACCCAATCGTCAGGAGATTGTTATCGCACCTGATGTCATCTATCATCCGCACCTGTTCCTGAAAAATACGGGAAAGACATCGAAGCGCTCCGAAAGAAAAATGGAGATGCTTTCAAAACTTGTCTCCGTATTAATTTTACATTCAAGAGGTTTTATCAATCATGCTGAGAGAAAGGAGGCGTCGAATTGATCCATGCAGAGGCTTACAATCCTATTTGATGAAAGAATGGGATATAGATTAACACAACATGCCTTTATTAATTTTTCCTGTTGGATATTGACGGAGAATCTATACGGGTAATAGCCGTAATCTTCTTGTTATGTATCATCCCGATCGGCTCGGCTGTTTTAAAGATTTAACTTCAAGTTTCCATCTGGTTGATATGTGAAAGTAGCTCTTGACCAGAACTGTTCAGGCATTGAGCTTCATGCCTGTTCTGGAACGTTTTCAGTCTGATAACGTCTTTACAGAGCTTAATTTGTAGATTATAACTGATTAAAACAGCGATAAGGCATATCGTGGAGTATTGTGTTATTATTGGGTGGTTTTATGTTATCACTTCTTACTCTATAGCGCTATATTTGTACCAATGCTTTTTATAGTGATTTAATTTAGTGAATTAAAAAATAAGTGAACTTTTATGTTTTATATGAGATACCTGACATCTGTACTATTTCTATTTTTAGGAATTCTGCCTTTGGTGAGTTTCGGACAAGAAGTTCATACCATAAAAGCTATAGGAGATCTTCCGTTCAGTAATCAATTTCAAGTGAGAGTGAACGGACAAGTTGCTACTGTTGAAAAACTGGAAAAGTTTGATGTCCCTATTCATTATACTAGGATTGCGTATGGTGGTGATAAGCCCGTAACAATAGAAATCGAGATAAATAATCCTATTGAATATTACTCCATTAGCCCTAAAAGGAAGCAACTTAAAGGGCTGGTCAAGGATCATATTCTTTCATTTTCTCTTGATGGACCCACTTATTTGCTGGTCAAAATAAACAGAATGGAAGAACTTTTTATTTTGGTTGATAAAATGCAGGATTATAAGTCCGATACCTTTACAGGTTCTTTGACCGATATTATGGATTATCAGGTGGATAATACAGGAAAAAGTATTGAAACTGCGAAACTTCAGAAGGCTATAGATGATGTTTCCCGTATGAATGGAGTTTTATATTTTCCTGCGGGTATATATAAAACAGGAGAATTGAAAATGCGGAGCAATATGTCTGTTATCTTATCAGAAGGAGCTTTGTTATTGGGAAGTGAAGATGTGAAAGATTATGCGGATAAGTCTTTGATCCGCCTGGATAATGTTTCAAATTTCCGTTTATTAGGTTATGGTGTCATTGATGGTTCTGGTTGGTCAGGACTGCGTAACAATGGAGGTACTGGATTTCATTTATTATATGCATCGGATTGCAACGATATATTAATTGATGGTGTTATGCTTCGTGATCCTTCCTTTTGGAATACGAGAGTCTATCGTTCCAAAAACTTCCATTTGAAAAATATAAAGATATTCAATAACCGTCCTTATAAGAACTGGACTAATACGGACGGCATTGATTTTGATTCCTCTGTTGATTGTTCAGTCACACATGCTGTGATACATGCCGGTGATGACAACCTGGTGGTGAAAGGGCTTGATAAGGAGCGATTGTTTATTTCTGAGAATATACTGTTTGATGATGTTTTGACAGTTGGTAATTCTGCTGCAACTAAGATCGGTACGGAAACAGGGGTGGAATATTTCAAGAATATAACATTCAGGAATATAGATGTAGTAAAATGCAAACGTGCTTTAGTAATAAACGCCTATGACTCTACCTATGTTGAAAATGTCAAGTTTGAGAATATCTTTGTGGAAGAGTTCGATTTCAATGGTACTGAATCTCCCCGTCTGATCGATTTTGAAATAACAGATAAGAGCTGGCGGGGATGTGTGGGAAATTGTACGATTAATAATGTTCGGATAAATAATGTACATGTTGGGTGTGGTCTGCAACAGGTGACTTCACAGATATTAGGGAAGAATCAAGAGTTTGGAGTGGATGGAGTATACATTCATAGTCTGAAAGTGCGAAATAAAGAAATACATAGCCTTTCTGATTTGAATATGAAGGTAAATGAATTTGCAAAAAGAATTATATTCATAAATAAATAGAAATCTGATAGATGAAAAAAGTATTATTAAATCTAGTATTCTTTTGTGCTTTGGCATGCTTTGCTGAGGCACAGGAGTTTAAGGTTGCTGATATATTCAGTGACAATATGGTGTTGCAGCAAAAAATAAATAATCCGTTCTGGGGATGGGGAAAACCGGGAGCGAAAGTGACTATTTCCACTTCATGGAATCCTGATAAAGAATATACAGGGGTTGTTAATTCTAAAGGAACCTGGAAGATAGTCGTACCTACGCCTGCTGCCGGAGGACCTTATGAGGTGACAGTCACTGCCAATAAGAAAAAAGTCTTTCAGAATGTGTTTGTGGGAGAAGTATGGCTGGCAAGCGGACAGTCCAACATGAGCATGCCGTTGAAAGGATACTATTGCCAGCCGGTGTTGGGGGCTACGGAGGCCATATTATCTTCAGCAAAAAAGCAAATACATTTCATTAATATACCTACTTTAGCGGCCTATAAACCATTGGAGCATTTTGATGCCGGATGGGTGAAGGCTTCTCCGGAGAATGTAGCGGAATGTACGGCTGTGGGATGGTTCTTTGCTGATTTCTTACAGCGTAATATAGATGTGCCAGTCGGTATTATTAATGCCAGTTATGGAGGCTCCAACATCGAAGCATGGATGAATGCGGAGGCTTGTAAACAATTTGATGATATCCCCGTACCGCCATTGAGTGATGAAACTTCTCCGTGGATTAGTAATGTGCCTACGGTTTTGTATAATGGTATGATTCATCCGCTAGTGGGATATGGTATAAAAGGTATTATCTGGTATCAAGGTGAATCCAACATTTTCAATGTGCTTCGTTATGCTCCGTCAGTTGCTGCCATGGTAAGTAAATGGCGCGAAGCATGGGGACTAGGAGAAATACCTTTCTATTATGCACAGATTGCCCCTTACGACTATAAAGAGTGGAACTTTTTTACACCTCAATGGCCGGAAGTTTCGGCTTATCAACGGGAAGCGCAAAGACAGTGTCTAAAGCTGATTCCAAACTCTGCAATGGCGGTATTGTTGGATGTAGGAGAGCGATATCTGATCCATCCGAGAAGGAAAAAAGAAGTGGGCGATCGTTTGGGCATGCTGGCGCTTTCTAAAACCTATGGAGTGAAAGGATTTGAAGCAGAAAGTCCAACTTTCAGCAGAATGGAAGTTGAGGGAAATAAGGCTATTATCCATTTTGACAATCAATTTAACGGGCTTACCAGCTACGGGAAGACTTTAGAACTGTTTGAGATATCTGGAGATAATAAAGTATTCCATAAGGCGGAGGCTTACATTGATGAAGAAAAAGGTACTGTGGTTGTTTCATGTAAATATGTGACGGAGCCTAAAGCTGTGAGATATGCATTTAAAGATTTTGTGAAAGCTGAATTATTTGGTACAGGCGGTTTGCCAGTATCGTCCTTCCGAACTGACAATTGGGATTAATTAATAACATGATATTATGCGAAAACTATTGATATTATTTGTATTGGTTTTGCTTCCATGGTTATCTGTTCAGTCACAAAAGCCGATTTATCAAGATGCGGGACAGCCAGTTGAAATCAGAGTAAAAGATTTGCTGAAGCGGATGACATTGCATGAAAAGGTGCTTCAGCTGAATCAATATACATTTGGGGAGAATGATAATCCCAATAATATAGGTAAGGAAGTGAAAAATCTTCCGGCGGAGATTGGTTCGTTGATTTATCTCCATACCGATCCGAAGTTACGTAATCAGATTCAGCGTAAGGCAATGGAAGAATCTCGCCTGGGAATACCCATTCTCTTCGGATTTGATGTAATTCATGGATTGCGTACTGTGTATCCGATATCATTGGCACAAGCCTGCAGTTTTAATCCGGATTTGGTGACTCTGGCTTGCAGGGTAGCTGCTAAGGAATCTGTGTTGTCAGGTATTGACTGGACATTTTCTCCTATGATTGATGTGGCGAGAGATCCTCGTTGGGGGCGTATTTCCGAATGTTATGGAGAAGACCCTTACCTGAATACAGTATTTGGCATAGCATCGGTAAAGGGTTACCAGGGTGAGAAATTGTCAGATCCATATTCTATCGCAGCTTGTCTGAAACATTATGTAGGTTATGGAGTATCCGAAGGCGGGCGGGATTACAGATATACAGATATATCACCCCAGGCTTTGTGGGAAACCTATCTACCGCCTTATGAAGCTGGTGTAAAAGCAGGTGCTGCTACACTTATGAGTAGTTTTAATGATATTAGCGGAATACCTGCTACTTCAAATCATTATATATTAACTGAAATCCTAAAAAATAAGTGGCAACATGATGGTTTTGTCGTATCCGACTGGAATGCAATAGAACAGTTAATTTATCAGGGTGTTGCCAAAGACCGGAAAGAAGCTGCGTATAAGGCTTTTCATGCCGGTGTGGAGATGGATATGCGTGATAATGTATATTGTGAATATTTAGAGCAGTTGGTTGCTGAAAAGAAGATACAAGTGTCGCAGATAGATGATGCGGTTGCCCGTATACTCCGACTCAAATTTCGCCTGGGCTTATTTGATGAACCTTATGCGAAAGAATTGATTGAGCAAGAACGTTATTTGCAGCAAGAGGATATTGCTTTGGCTGGTCGTTTGGCAGAAGAATCAATGGTGCTGTTGAAGAATGCAAATAACTTATTACCTTTTTCTTCAATGATTAAAAAAGTTGCGGTGATAGGCCCTATAGCAAAGGATAGTGTTAATCTATTAGGTGCTTGGGCTTTTAAAGGGAAGGCTGAAGATGTGGAGACCATTTATGAAGGAATGCAGAAAGAATTTGGCGATAAAGTACGGTTGGACTACGAGCAGGGTTGTGCATTGGATGGGAGTGATGAATCGGGTTTCTCTGCTGCCTTAAAAACGGCTGAAGCATCCGATGTTGTAGTACTATGTTTAGGCGAGTCCAAACAGTGGAGTGGAGAGAATGCTTCACGCTCTACGATTGCTTTGCCCGATATTCAGGAGAAGTTGCTTTTGCATCTAAAGCAGGCGAATAAGCCCATTGTACTTGTTCTTTCCAGTGGCCGCCCTCTTGAATTGATCAGACTGGAACCTCAGGTAGAAGCTATCATTGAGATGTGGCAGCCCGGTGTTGCGGGAGGAACTCCTCTGGCAGGCATTTTATCGGGCAGGGTGAATCCTTCTGGAAAGTTGTCAGTGACATTCCCACTGTCTACAGGCCAGATACCGGTCTATTATAACATGCGGCAGTCTGCCCGTCCGTTCGATGCGATGGGGGATTATCAGGATATTCCTACCGAACCTTTATATTCGTTCGGGTATGGATTGAGTTATACTACCTTTGTTTATTCAGATGCGAAACTTTCTTCCTTGAAAATCAGGAAGGATCAGAAGATAACAGCTGAGGTCACAGTGACTAACGCGGGTAAGGTGGAAGGAAAAGAAACCGTGTTATGGTATGTGTCCGATCCGTTCTGTACTATTTCCCGTCCTATGAAAGAGTTGAAATTCTTCGAGAAACAGTCGTTGAATGCCGGTGAAAGCAGAGTCTTTCGGTTTGATATTGATCCTATGAGAGATTTGAGCTATACGGATGCAACGGGCAAGCGCTTTTTAGAGCCGGGTGAATTTATAGTGTCGGTAGGTGGACGGAAACTGACTTTTGAAGTTGTGGACTAAGTTTTTCGGTGAATAAACAGTCTTTGATAAAAATAGATATGATTTATGAATAGAATAAGAATAAATACCTTGTTGCTCTTGTTGTGCATATTCCTTCCGGGAGTGGCGCAGGATGTATCTGACGGATGGAATAAAAATAAAACAGCAAGATTGACCAAACCTGTATTTGTCTATAACAATTGGTCCGCCTACGATGAATTGTCTGATAACATTCCTTTGAATGAGACATTGGCAATGAAAGAGTTGGATCACATTGCGCGTTTGAAAAAAATGGGTGTACAAGTGGATTATTATCTGATGGACGCATTTTGGTTTGATGTGAATGAAGGATATCGTAAGTGGAGATCGGACTGTTGGCCGGAAGGTCCCAAGCGTTGGCTGGATGCGTGTAAAAGAGAAGGAATAAAGCCCGGTTTGTGGTTCTCTACGAACTTGCTGCGTATAGGTGGCGAGGCAAATACGATGAAAGTTATTCCGGAATGGGAAAGTTCTGTGGCGGAAGACGGAGTAACTCTTTGTCTGTTCAGGGGAGGATATTTACATCATCTTATGCAGACTCTGCAAATGTACGCAGATATGGGTATCAAGATGTTCAAATTTGATTTTGCTTATTTTGATGCGGCAACTCCTGATGCCAAATGTACGATGCTACCTGCTGACATTGAGGAACAGAATAAAAATGCCTTTATTTCTGCCATAAAAGAATTCCGTTATAAGAATCCGGATGTACTTTTTATTGGTTACAATGGTTTCGGGGGAGATATGGAAAATACGGTTACTCCGTTTCGAAAAACGGTAGACCTACGTTGGCTGGAAATATTTGATACGATGTATTGCGGTGATCCCCGTCTATCCGATGTGCCGATGATGAATTTCTGGCGCTCACAGGATTTGTATTCGGATCACATGACCTTCCAATACTTGTTTAACGGAGTGCCGGTTCAGCGCATTGATAATTGTGCTTTTATGATTGGCACCACGGGTACTTGTTATAACAGGGCCTTAAATGCTTGGAAAGGTATGATGATTTTGACGATGGCACGCGGAGGCTGGTTGAATGTTTGTCATGGAAATATTGATTTGTTAAGTGATGATGATGCTTGCTGGATGGCTAAAGTGCAGCAATTGTATATGAAGGTACAGCAGTATGGAAATATTTCGGCATTCGGTTCCATCCCCGGTAAGGCTCTGCCATACGGATATATGGCTTCCGCTGAAGGAGGAAACCTTTATACTGTGGTAAACGCCTCACAGGAGAAAGTCAAAGTAACCTTGCCTGAAGCGACAGGAACGGGGAGAGTGCTTTTCACAGACAGTGGTTTTATACCTGTTTTAGAAAAGAATATTGTGGAATTGGGTCCAGAACAGATGGCTGTTGTCGGGTACGGTAAGTTCAGTGCCCGGGGGTATGATTTAGGTATTGAGAAAGATATCGTTATCCCTGCAACAATTCAAAAGGTAAAAATAGATGTGCAAAAGAAAAATGAGCATATCTTGCAGGCACATTACACTTCTTCAAAAGGGAAAACTGTGCGAATTCTCTTTCAGCAACTGGATGAGCGTGGAAAAGCATTCCGTTCGTGGGGCGGTGCTCCTCCCACCGGGATTAAAATGGATCATTTCTTCAATATAGAAGTAAAGCAGGGCAAGCGTGCAGTTCCGGTAAAGAAATCGCATGATAAGATGATCTGGTGCGGTTTGTCATGGGCGGTAGGAGAGGTTTCTGCTGACGATATAAAAGAAGGACGTCCGTTGGAAATAAGTTGTACCACTATAGATGGGAATAGCGAACACTGCTTATTGGAAGTTTATGAGGTTGAATATTCTGCTGATAAGAAATAAAATTGGAAAAGGGATGGCTGGAACCGCTTCACAGTCATCCCTTTTTTGAGGTTATCGGTCTCCTTTTTTTAGATCCCTGAAATTCTTGGGTGTTTCATTATATACTTCCTTAAAGCACTTAATGAAATAATGTGCCTGGTTAAAACCGGTCAAGTAGGCAATTTCCGCAATAGACAAATCACTGTTTATCAATAGCTCGGATGCTTTTCGAAGCCGGATGGCCCGGATAAACTGATTGGGTGTCTGCCCGATGAGCATTCTGAATTTCTTATGAAGCACTGTCTTACTGATATTCATGGCTATTGAGAATTCCTCAATGTTGAAGTCTGCCTTGTCCAGATTCTCTTCTATCACCTTCATGGCCTGTTGCAGGAATACTTCCTTGGAATTGAACTCAATGGTATCGCTGTCTTTGGCAATCAGGTTCTTCAGGAGTTGTTCTTTTCGCTTTTGGCGCGTATTCAAGATATTCATTATTTGATTAATCAATGCTTCCGTATCAAAAGGTTTCTTGATATAGATGTCAGCGCCTTCTTTATAGCCTCTCAGTTCATCCTCAGATGAAGTTTTGGCAGTCAGTAATATAACGAATATATCGGCATAAAGGGAATTCTCCTTTATGTGGCGGCATAGTGTCAGGCCATCCATACCGGGCATCATGATGTCCGATATTACGATTTCAGGAAGATACTCATCTACTAATTTCAAGGCCTCTTCTCCATGGGTGGCTGTCACTATGTTGAAGTACTCCGTCAATTTGTCCGTAAGGTATTTAAGTATCTGTTCGTTATCTTCTACAAGAAGTATGGTGGCACTGTTCTCCATATTGGTTGCCTGTGCTTTAAATTCGGTAATATCAGTTGCTTCCTGATATTTTTCAGAATTCTCTACCGGTAGTTTGATGCACAGTGTGGTGCCTTGTCCGGGTTGTGAGTCAATAGAAACTGTGCCGTTCATTACTGATACGAATTTCTTTACGACATATAATCCTATGCCCAATCCGTTGGGAGTATTTTCTTTATTGTATTGGGGCTCACGATAGAATTTATTGAATACAGTTGTCTGGTATAGCTGATTGATACCCGGTCCCGTATCTTTTATGAATACACTCAATTGCCCATCTATATATTCCAGTGCTACCGATACACTGCCTTGATCGGGGGTATACTTGATGGCGTTACTCAGCAAGTTATATAAAATCCTTTCAAATTTCACACTATCAATCCATATATGTATGGAGGGGATATTGGCTTGGTAAGATAGCTGGATCTTTTTAGAGCTTGCCAGATAATTGAATGCATTCACTATGATGCGGCAGAATGATACGATTTCTATGGTTCTATTGTTTATCTTTACTTCAGAGAATTCCACTCGCTTGAAGTCGAGGATTGTAGAAAATAGATCGGATAAGAATGCAGCATTCTTAGTGATGATGGATAGTCTTTCATACTGGATATCATCTTCTTTGGTTTCACGCAACATATCATTGGCAGGTGCCAGTATCAAAGATAAAGGTGTAATCAGGTCGTGCCCGAGACTTTCGAAGAAACTTTCCTTTTCCTTTAATAGTTCTTCTTTCTTCAATGTCTCCATCTCCTGTATCTTTTGTATGCTCTTTCTTCTGTAGTGTCTGATAATCATATATATTATGAGTGCGATGCTCAACAAGATAATCAGGCAGGAAATGGAATAGAACAAAGGTGTTTTCCACCAGGGTGGAGCGACAATAATACTCATGGACCAGCATGGTTTGGTGCCTGACTCTTCGTTATATTTCATAATTTCCAGAGTGTATGTACCTGGGTTGAGTTGTGAGAAGGTCAGAGGTACGGACATATCAAGATATTGCCAGCTGTCGGTAAAACCGATCATCCTGTATAGATATTTATTGCAGTAGTTGGCTTCCCCTATTTCAGTAAAGGACAGGGAGATCCATTTGGAGGCATAAGAGAGGGTGATGGAAGGAATATATTCGGTATTCTCTTTTAAAATCACCCGGTTGTTTATCGTGTCACCGACTTGTATCTTTTGGTGGTTGATCTCTAGATCGGTCAATATGAGTTTGGTTTTATCATATTGATGCAGTGCCTTTTCCACATCCATGGCCATGAGCTGTTCGGTATTGCTGAACAGGATATATTCTTTGTTTTCATAAGTTATTTTTTCAGCTGAAAGGATGGAAGAATTGCCCCAATAGCTGATATTCGGTTCGCAAATGCGTTGTTCATTGTTTATGTAGCAGAATATCTTTTCACCGATAAAGAACCATAGATTTTGGTTATCATCGAGCAACAATGACTTGATGGCCCCTTGTGGCAATGGGTATGTAGGGAATGCTGTAGAAACTTGCAGTGAATCATTGGATACTTCCATCTTCAACAGATTGTTTGATGTTCCTATCCACCAGCATTTATTACTCTTATCTTCTATGATAGAGTAGACAATCTCCTGGTCGATGATTTTATCTTTTAGAGTGACCTGGTCCGATGCATTGAAGATAGAGAGCCCATTATGCGAAGCTATGAACAATTGATTGTCACGATAAGGTATGATAGCGTTTATTCTGTCCCGACTGAAATAGTCATAATGGATATAATCTTTTATTTGTTGGTTCTTCTTGTCCAGATATACGGACATCAGACCGTTTTGTTTGGTGCCTATCCACACCTTATTATCTTTTATATAGAAAGTCGTAATCTTTTCTAATTCAGTGCTTGCCGTAAATTCTTTCCATTGAATTTCCTGCGAATTATTATTCTGGAAAGAATATAATAATCCTATGCCATCGTGTCCCACTAACGTAATATCCTTATTTTGCCCGATAGATAAGATATGGTCCTTGAATTTATCTCTGCTTTTGTAGTTTTCCTTTTCAGTCGAGGTACGCATATCGAAATGATACATGCCGTCTCCTAAAGTTCCCAACAATATTTTATCTTGTAAAAGGGCGATAGAAGTGATAGGAGAATGTGTTTTACGAATTGAGAGTAACTGATTGATTCCCCTGTCTGAGGAGGAGTATTTATAGAGTCCTTTTCCGTATGAACCTATCCAGATATTATCAAGACTATCTTTATAAATAGTATTGATAAAAGTAGTGCCCAGATGTTCTGTGCCGGGCAATGGATAAATACGTTCTTGTTCTTTATCATATACTTTTATTCCCTCTCCCCATGTGCCGATTAAAAGTTTATTTGCTTCTCCTTCTATGCGGTATATGGGGGTATTGCTGTTATAGAGATGGATGGTCCGGGCTTGTTCGGGTTGTTGACTCCATGTTAATCCATAGAGTGCATTATCCCATGAAGAGTAATATAGTGTATTTTCTTCTCCGGTGTCGTGTATTTGTGTGATGGTTTGGTTCTTGGGGGTAATGTTTGCCCATATTTGTTTTCGGGAATTGTACATCACAAGTCCTGTATAGGTGCTGATCCATATATATCCTTTAGGCTTTTCCACAAAACTGGAAACAATGGCTCCTGAATGGCTGCGTTCGGCAGTAAAACTGGTACGTTCTGTATTCTTGGGAGTTAATTTGCATATACCTTCTTCCCAGCTTCCCAGCCAGATGTTATGATCAGAGTCTTCGAATATGGAAACAATTCGGTTAGGGATGGGTTCGGAAACTTGTTCATTGAGGTGGGTGAACTGGTCGGTCCGCGGATTGTATATATCTACTCCTCCGGTTTTAAAGCCAATCCATAACAAGCCTTTGGAATCAAGGAACAAGGTTTCTATATTGTTATTCTTAAGACTGTTATTTGCTGATTTCCCCGATTTATAGACTTTAAACCGATGTCCGTCAAAACGGTTGAGTCCATCTTCTGTAGCAATCCACATATAATAGTCATTTTCACAGATGGAAGTGATTTCAGAACTTGATAACCCATCTGCTAAATCATAATGCAATAACTTCTGTGCTCCGGCAGTGGAAGCTAAAAAGAGTGCGAATATAAATAATAACTTTCTCATAATTTTAATGTTTAGGACAATGCATCATATATTGTTCGAGTAAATCCTCCATTTCTTTTGCAGGTAAAGACTCTATTAAACGGATATGCTTTCCTGTTCTTGTAGTTCTCCACGTATTATTACCTTCAGAGTCTACAGATATAACTCCCCGTTCACTGATATAATAAGGCGTATAGCCTTTTATAGCTACCCAAACGGTTGCCTGATCCCAACTCCATCTACCTTGTGGCTCTCCCTGCGACATGCATAGTAAAAACACATCTTTTATAGGGTGATTTTCTACAGGCATCCGGCTAACCCGGCGACCGGTTATTATGTTGTAGCCAATCTCGAATCCACAGAAGATAATGTCTGTAGGCCAATGGCTCACAACGAAAGAAGAGGAGGAAGCGTCACAATATATATTATATTCTCGTCCTTCGGGGAATACTCCTGCCATGGAAACCAACTGTTTAACCTTTCTGCGTACAAGTTCTACTCCTGTTTCCGGTGAAAATTCGTCTCCTTTTGATTGTAGCAGTTCTTTTAGGTTGGAGAAAGCTCCGATGGTGCAGATTGTGACACTATTATCTGGTTGCGTGCATAAAATAGATCGATATACCTTAACAGCATCGGGGGCATCTGATGATTTTGCTATTCGGTGGGTATATTTCTGAGGCAAAACTTCAGTCCATTTCTTGTTGTGCGGGCATTCCAATGTGACAGCACTTTCTCCTTTAGCAACACCAAGAGAAATATCAGGTCGTTTGAAGTATGTATTAATGATTTCAATGCAAGGAATTGTTAATTCGGACTTATTAGACGATATAGTAGCCAGTATATCTACATATCCACTGTCTGCTAATGCATGCATCACTGCCATGGCACCCACGTCATCGTAGTCAGGTCCCAAGTCCGTATCTAAAATCAATCGGACCTTATCAGCATTAGTTATATTTGAAAGGCTACATCCACAAAGGAGAAACAATAAGAAAGAGTATAAAATAAATCTTATTTTAGTCATAGCATACTGATTAAAATTCAATAATCAAAAGTAGGAAAAAATAAGCGATCCCCTTCTTTTTGAAGACGCTTAAAAATAAAAGAATCGTGCCGATTGATAACAAATTCCTGTTTTTGATAGTGGATACAGGAATTTGTTATTCTTTTGCGCTTTTCTGTTATCCTGTTTATAAAGAAACAGAGACTTTTACATCAGTAACTTTTTAATTTAAAATATTATGAATAAACAACATGTTTTGCAAAGACGAATCATCTTCGGATTGTTATTCCTTGGTGGAGTAACTCTCTCTTATGCATCAACAGAAAAAGATCTCGGTTCTTCAACATCAGCCATTACACAACAGGCTGTAACAGTAAAAGGTTCTGTGAAGGATGCTGCCGGTGAAGCGATAATTGGAGCCTCTGTAGTAGTAGAAGGTACTACGAATGGTCTGATTACAGATGTAGACGGACATTTCTCTATTCAGGCATCAGTCGGACAAAATCTTGTAATTTCTTATATAGGTTATGAGACGCAAGTCATGAAAATAGTCCGGGCAAACCAACAAATTAATATTGTATTAAAAGAAAGCTCGGAATTGATCGATGAAGTTGTGGTTGTGGCCTATGGTACACAGAAAAAAGCCAATCTGACGGGAGCAGTATCTTCTGTAAAAGTCAATGATATTAAAGACATACCGGTATCCAATACTTCCAGTTTGCTGCAAGGACGAATGAGTGGCGTTACCGTGAGTTCTTTCTCTGCACAACCCGGTGCTGAGGGAGATGTGGAAATCCGTATCCGCGGTATAAACACTTTTGGTGACAGTAATCCTATGGTGTTGATTGATGGTGTGGAAGGAAGTTTAAATAGTGTATCTCCGAATGATATTGAAAATGTTTCGGTTTTGAAAGATGCAGCTTCCGCTTCTATATATGGTGTACGTGCAGCCAACGGTGTAGTCTTGGTAACAACGAAACGTGGACATACGGACCAAAAAACTTTATCTTATAGTGGATCTTACGGCATTCAGAAAGCTACGGTTCTACCTACCTATATTAATTCATGGGATTGGGCAACTCTTTATAATGAGCAGAATGAAGCTATGGGAGATGTAACTACGAATTTTACTCCCGAAATGATTCAGCAAATGAAAGATGGATCTAACCCTGATTTATTTGCTAATACTCGTTGGTCGGATAAAATATTCCGTTCTGCTCCTATACAGACACATCATTTGTCTATGTCGGGTGGAAATGCAACTTCTCATTATATGGGGTCGGTAGGATATATGGGACAGGATGGTATCATGGAAGGTACAAGTACTGACCGTTTTAATTTTCGTTTGAATGCTGACAGCAAATTCATTGATATAATCACTTTAGGACTGAATGTTTCTGGTAACCACGAAGAAGTAGAGGAGCCGACCATTGGTACTTACTATGTATTCGAACAGATGAAATGGCATTCCCGTCCTTCGGTGCCTTATAAATATAGTAATGGTGATTGGGGATTTGTAGATGGTAACGACAAAATGCAGGCCATTAAGAATCCGGCATATGCCACTACAATTACTTCAAAGAAGAAGTACAGTCGCTTTGATGGTAAGGCTTTCTTAGAAATTGAGCCAATTAAGAACCTATCTATAAAAACGAGTTTTGCTTATCAATATAACCAATGGAACAGTATTGCTGCTGAACCTGCTTATATCCCATTGGACTCGTATGGTAATCCTGTAGGAGGAAGTGGTAAAAATTATCTAACAGATGCTTATTATTCTGAAACTCAGTGGATCAATGAAAATCTTATAACTTATCATTTTGATGTGAGTGGACATGCATTCAACTTCTTATTGGGGCAATCCAATCAATATAATAATTTCCGTTCTACTACAGCAACAGGCGAGGATCTTCCAAGTGATAATATTTCTGTATTGAATGGTGCTTTAAGCACTTCTGCCAAAGGAGATGCTGCTGAAGCTGCCTTAAGATCTTTTTTTGGTCGTGTGAATTACAATTACAAAGATCGCTATCTGTTAGAGTTTAATCTTCGTCGTGATGAGTCTTCTAGAATCCCAAAGAAGAATCGTGTTGGTTATTTCCCTTCTGTGTCTGTGGGCTGGAATATTGCTCAAGAAGCCTTCATGGAAAAATATAACTTTATTAGTCAATTGAAATTGAGAGCTAGTTGGGGAGAATTGGGTAATCAGGAAATTGGTTACTATCCATTTGCACAATATATTGGTTTAGGTAATAATTATGTATGGGGAGATAATAAAACTCAAGGTGTAGCTATTTCCTCATTAGCGAACCCTGATATAAAATGGGAAACAACTGCTACTACGGATGTAGGTATAGATGCTGCTTTTCTGAATAATAAAATTACCCTTACTGCCGATTATTTTTATAAAAAAACCTCTGATATCTTGTTGCAATTGCCTATTCCTGGAATTGTAGGTATTTCTACGGAACCTTATGTTAATGCTGCATCAGTAAAAAATGAGGGCTGGGAGTTTGCTTTAGGTTATAATGATCAATGGGGAGATTGGACATTTGGTGCAAATGTTAATTTCAGTAAAGTGAAAAATGAGATTCTTGACTTACATGGTAAAGATTCTTGGATTACAGATTGGTCTATTAATTTGGAAGGACATCCTATCAATTCTTATTATGGCTATGTAGCTGATGGATTGTATCGTACACAAGAAGATGTGGATGAAGCCAATGAAAAGAATTCTGTTGGTGGCGGTGCCCTGAAGCTGGGTGATATTCGTTACAAGGATATTAGTGGCCCAGAAGGCAAACCGGATGGAGTGGTGGATACTAATGATCGTACAGTAATCGGTAATCCATTTCCTGATTTTACTTATGGTTTTGGTTTAAATGCTGCTTATAAAGGATTTGATTTTTCTGCTTTTTTTCAGGGAGTGGCTGGTGTAGATCGTGTCGTAATGGATTATCCTACTATTTCGGGTAATGTTACAACAGTATTTTTAGATCGTTACTCTGAGAGTGCTAATCCTAACGGAAATTTCCCACGTTTAGGTAATGGTGATTATAATAGTCAACCTTCTTCATTTTGGTTGAAAGATGCTTCTTACCTACGTTTAAAAAACATTGAATTGGGCTATTCTTTCAAGCAAGAATGGATTCGTAAAGCAAAACTGGAACGTCTGAGAATATATGTTTCTGCACAGAATATTCTGACTATTACTGGTATTGATGATTATGATCCAGAAAAGTATGGTACTGATACTCGTGGTCACGCTTATCCTAATGCCAAGACGTTCTCTGTAGGATTAAACATCACATTATAATTTAAAATAAAAGAATCATGAAAAAAATATATTATTCAGTTATTTTCTCATTGGCTTTCTCTCTTTTTTCTTGTTCAGACTTCTTGGACCGTGAATCTTTGTCAGAGTTGTCCAATGGTAATTTTTGGAATACAGAAGCTGATGCAACTAAGGCATTAGTCGGTTGTTATGATGCTTTGCAGAGTGAAGGCAGTTTGGGATTCTGTTGGCCGGGGGACAAGACTTGTAGTTTGCGCGAACTGGAATTTGCTACGGATAATGGTTATTTTGCTTGGATTCCGTGGGTTGGACCCGATGTTATTACTAATAACACCATGAGTCCTACGTCTGCTGTTACCAAAGCAGTATGGAATGCTTCTTACACAGGTATTGCGCGATGCAATAATGTTATTGAGAAAGTACCACAAATGTTGGAAGCTGGTAAAATAAGTGAGGAGGCTGGTACAAGGATTGTTTGTGAAGCCAAATTCATTAGAGCCTTGTTTTACAATCATCTGACTAGCTTATATCGCGATGTTCCCAAAGTTTTTAATGTGTTGACTACTGAAACAAGCCAAGTGCCTAAGTCGCCGAAATCAGAAATTATAGCTGATATAGTCAAAGATCTGAAAGATATTACTGCCGAGGGGATGTTACCTGTTACTGCTGATAGAGGACGCGCTACTAGAGGTGCTGCACTAGGTCTATTGACTCGTGTATACTTGTATAACGAAATGTATAAGGAGGCTGCAGATGCTGCTGCGCAGGTCATGAGTTTAGGCTATATAATAGATCCCAATTACAGTACGTTGTTTACAGAAGCTGGTGGTGCCAGCAAAGAAATAGTATTTGCCATTCGCTTTAAAAATACTGATCAACAAAATGGTGAAGGTGGTTTTTTAGCTTATAATTATGGTTATCCGATGGAGTGGCAGTTGCCTTATCCGAATTTGGCAAACGATTTTTATTGCAAAGATGGCAAACCCATTACTTCTTCGGAAATCTATGATCCGAATGATGATTCAACTCGCGATCCACGTTTGACATATACACTGATGACGAAGAATGGTGATACGTATGATGGTAAAGTTAGTGATGCATGGTGGTCCTGGAACAGTCCATTCCAATTGTTCATGCGTAAATATCAAAATCAACCTACTACATGGACTGCTGATAATCAGGATATGTATGTCATTCGCTATGCTGATGTGCTATTGATGCGCGCAGAAGCTTTGGCTAAGCAAAATACGGGTAAAGACGAAATAATGTCACTGGTGAACCAGGTGCGTCAGCGTGCCGATGTGATGATGCCGAAGGTGGAAGATGCTGAAGGTTCCAACCTCTCTTATGACCAATTGCTCGATGTGGTGAAACATGAAAGAAGGGTGGAGTTGGCTTTAGAAGGTACCCGCTATTTTGACCTTATGCGTTGGAAAGAAATGGATAGAGCATACGAAAGATGTCGGGCAGACGGTGGAGCAGGTTCTCATGTCTTTGATTCATCAAAGGGATATGTATGGCCTATTCCTCAATCAGAGCTAGATAATAATAGGGCTTTGGTTCAGGCACCAGAATGGGGTGGTAAATAATTGAAATAAATTCCAGAAAGAGGCTGGTCGGATGAAAATCTTGTCTGAAGGCCAGCCTTTGCTCTGCTAAATGTAATGATATGAGAAGTATATACAGCCTATTGCTTTTGTTAATAACGTTGGAATTGAGTAGTTGCAGTGAAAAGAAGCCCACCCCTCGAGAACAATCTTTCGATGAAGGGTGGTTGTTCCATCGTGGAGATATTATTGAAGGTGAGAGATCAGATTTAGACGATTCACAATGGCGTCTGGTGAATCTTCCCCACGATTGGAGTATTGAAAATATTCCCGGAACAAACTCTCCTTTTACTGCTGATGCTATCACTGAGGTTTCGGGAGGTTTTACTGTCGGTGGAACTGGCTGGTATAGGAAGCATTTCTATGTGGATACAGCTGAGAAAGGGAAATGTATAGTTGTTGCTTTCGATGGAATTTATATGAATGCAGATATTTGGGTGAATGATCGCCATGTAGCCAATCATGTTTATGGATATACTGCATTTGAGCTGGATATAACAGATTATGTGCGATTTGGAGAAAAAAACCTGATAGCTGTTCGCGTAAAGAATGAAGGTCTGAACTGCCGTTGGTATACAGGTTCGGGAATCTATAGGCATACTTCTTTGAAAATAACCAATCCGCTTCATTTTGAGACTTGGGGGACGTTTATCACCACACCTGTTGCCACAACCAATAAAGCAGAGGTACATGTACAGAGCGTTCTAGCAAATACAGAGAAAGTAACTGGAAAAGTGATTTTGGAAACACAGATTGTAGATAAGGAGAACCGTACTGTAGCTTGGAAGGAGCAACTGGTAACATTGGATAATCAAGAAAAAACAGAAATTAACCATATATTAGAAGTGACTTCTCCGCAATTATGGTCTACAGACAATCCTTACTTATATAAAGTTGTAAACCGTCTTCTGAAAGACAATAAGATAATAGATGAGGAATGTATTTCAATAGGTATACGAAATATTGCATTTAGTGCAGAGAATGGTTTCCATCTGAATGGTAAATCCATGAAATTAAAAGGTGGATGTATTCATCATGACAATGGCCCTTTGGGTGCAAAGGCTTTTGATCGGGCAGAGGAAAGGAAAATTGAATTATTGAAGGCGGCTGGTTTCAATGCGCTACGCTTGTCCCATAATCCTCCTTCAACTGCTTTGCTTAATGCCTGCGACCGTTTAGGTATGTTGGTGATAGATGAGGCTTTTGATATGTGGCGACAAGGTCATTACAAGGATGATTATGGACAGTATTTTGATAAGTTATGGAAAGAAGATCTGTATAGCATGGTTGCACGTGATAGAAATCACCCTTGTGTCATTATGTGGAGTATTGGTAATGAAATCAAAAACAAAGAAACTACTGAAGTAGTAGAGGTATGCAGGGAATTGACAGGTTTTGTGAAGGCACTTGATACAACTCGTCCTGTTACGGCGGGAGTCAACTCTATTGTTGATGCAACGGATGATTTTCTGCTCCCCTTGGATGTTTGTGGTTATAATTACTGTTTAAATCGTTATGAATTGGATGCCAAACGTCACCCGGACCGAATTATCTATGCCTCGGAATCCTACGCATCCCAGGCTTATGATTATTGGAAAGGGGTAGAAAATCATTCATGGGTGATCGGTGATTTTATCTGGACTGCTTTTGATTATATTGGTGAGGCAAGTATCGGCTGGTGTGGGTATCCGCTTGATAAACGTATTTTCCCTTGGAATCATGCTAATTGCGGCGATTTGAATCTTTCGGGCGAACGTCGTCCCCAATCCTATTTGCGCGAAACGTTATGGAGTGAGGCACCGGTATCCCATATTGTTGTGACGCCTCCTGTTCCCTCTTTCCCTTTGAATCCGGATAAGGCGGAGTGGAGTGTATGGGATTTTCCGGACGTTGTGGATCATTGGAATTTTCCGGGATATGAAGGAAAAAAGATGACAGTATCTGTATACTCCAATTGTGAACAGATTGAATTGTTCTTGAATGGAGAATCTTTAGGCAAACAAGAAAATACTGTCGATAAGAAAAATACGCTTGTTTGGGAAGTACCTTATGTTCATGGAATATTGAAAGCCGTGAGTTATAATAAAGGCAATGAGGTGGGCACTGCAGCATTGGAAAGTGCCGGTAAGGTTGAAAAAATCAGATTATCTGCAGACAGAACGGAAATCGTAGCTGATGGTAATGATCTAAGCTATATTACATTAGAATTGGTAGATAGTAAAGGCATTAGGAATCAGTTGGCTGAAGAATTGGTGGAATTTTTTATAGAAGGGGATGCTACGATTGAGGGAGTAGGTAATGCCAATCCTATGAGTGTAGAAGGTTTCGTTGCTAGTAGTCGGAAGACGTGGCGTGGAAGCAACCTGTTGGTGGTGCGTTCTGGTAAAACGTCTGGTAAAGTTATTGTGACAGCAAAAGTACAAGGACTTCCAGTGGCTAATATTATTATAAATCAGAGGAGTAAATAAAGACATCTACAATAGAAAAGTGGATATTGGCGGATAATGAAGAGTATCCCTAGATTCTATCAAAATCGGATAAAATTTACCTTTTATCTATCTTCTCTTTGTTATATATAAGGAGTAGGTCTAACGAAAATAGGAGATAATATGAAGTTGAAAGCATTAGTAAAACGATATGTATTTGTCATTGTAAACTCGTTGATTGTTACAGCATGCAGTCAGAGTATGGATTGTTCCGTACGAAAGATTAAGTTTGATCAGGGCTGGAAATTCCATCTCGGTCAAATAAAAGATGCAGCAAAAGAGTCTTGTGATGATTCGGAATGGCGAGTGTTAAATCTACCACATGACTGGAGCGCAGAACCTCTTCCCGATTCAGAAGGTTTATCAGTAGGACCCTTTTCTAAGGAAAGTATTGGAGGTTTTGCTACCGGACAAACCGTAGGTGGTGAAGGGTGGTATAGAAAATCATTTATTATTGACCGTAAAGATGCTCACAAGCTTCATTCCCTTTATTTTGAGGGAGTTTATGCGCAGTCCGAAGTGTGGGTGAATGGACAGAAAGTGAAATTCAATGCGTATGGATATTCATCCTTTAAATGTGATATCACTTCGTATTGCCATCCGGCAGGTGAAGTGAACACTATTGCTGTAAAGGTAACGAATGAGGGGAAAAATTCTCGTTGGTATGCCGGTTCAGGCATTTACCGGCATGTATGGTTAATTAAGACCGATCCTGTTCATTTGGATGAATGGGGAGTTGCTGTGCGTACTGTGAAAGTAACAGATGATGAGGCAATATTGGCAATAGAGGTAGATGTGCTGAATGAGAAAACTGAAAGTGCGGAAGCAAATATGGTGATTACTATTATTTCTCCTGATGGTGAGGAAGTAGGTGTGGAAGAGCAATCTGTGAATGTTGATGCAGCTGGTAAACAGACGATTGCTTTTTCTTTGCCGGTGAAACAGGCAAAGTTATGGTCGGTTGATACTCCGCATTTGTATAAAGCGAAGATTTTGCTTAGTTCCGGGCATGAGGTGTTGGATCAAATATCTATTCCTTTTGGTATCCGTACCATTTCTTTCAGTGCGAAAGAAGGATTTAAGTTGAATGATTTGTCTCTGAAACTGAAAGGTGGCTGTGTACATCATGATAATGGTTTGTTGGGAGCTGCTTCGTTGGATAGGGCGGAGATGCGTAAAATAGAATTGTTGAAGGCAAATGGATATAATGCAGTCAGATGTGCTCACAATCCTCCGGCAGAAGCTTTTCTCAGAGCTTGTGATGAGCAGGGTATGTTGGTAATTGATGAGGCTTTTGATCATTGGCAAAAAGAAAAGAATCCTCAGGACTATCATCGTTTCTTTGATGAATGGAACGAAAAAGATATTTCGGCAATGGTGTTAAGAGATCGGAATCATCCGTCTGTCATCATGTGGAGTATCGGAAATGAAATTCAGGAACGTTCGGATGATGCCGGTGTGGAGATTGCTGAAAGATTGAGGAATATAGTGAAGAAGTTGGATCCTTCGCGTCCGGTAACTGCTGCTATCAACGATTATTGGGATAATCCGCAACTGAAGTGGAAGGAAGATGCTGTAAAAGCCATGCAGCATCTGGATGTGGCAGGATACAACTATATGTGGTACGAATATGAGAATGATCATCAGCAAGATCCTTCACGTATTATATATGGTAGTGAGACTGTAGCTCAGGAAGCTGCTGTAAACTGGAATCTGGTGGAAAAGCATCCATATATCATTGGTGATTTTGTATGGACTGCCCTTGATTATTTAGGTGAATCGGGAATAGGTCATACACTGGAACTGAGTAAAGGCGAGAAAAATCCTCAGTTTATGGGGTGGCCCTGGTATAACGCATGGTGTGGAGATATTGATATCTGTGGAGAAAAGAAGCCACAATCTTATTACCGCGATATTGTTTGGAAGGAAAGGGAAATAACAATGGCGGTACAACCTTTGCCGGCTGCCGGGAAAACAGAAGATGTGAGCTATTGGGGGTGGAAGAACGAATCTCTTAGTTGGAATTGGAAAGGGCTGGAAGGCAAACCTGTAAAAGTGAATGTTTATAGTCGTGCGCCTAAGGTAAGACTCTATCTTAATAATGAATTGCTGGGTGAGCAAGAAGTTTCAAAGAAAGATTATACGGCTACGTTTATAGTCAACTATCAGCCGGGTGAATTGAAAGCAGTGGCTATCTATGACAACAGCGAATCTTCATGTGCTATTTTAAGAACCACAGGTGCTCCGGTACAGATACGTTTAATCGCTGATCGCAAAGTGATTAAAGCGGATAGGGATGATCTGGCTTATGTCACTGTTGAATTGATTGATAAAGAGGGTAAGGTAGTACCTGATGCTGATATGAAAGTGACTTTGAGTGCTGTGGGAAATGGTATTATCAGGGGATCTGGGAATGCATGTCCTACAGATATGGAAAGTTTCCGTTCCTTATCACCTAAAACTTTTAAAGGTAAAGCAATGGCTATATTGCAACCGGATGGAAATGCAGGTGAGATAATCTTGAATGTTTCAGCAGAGGGGATGAAAGGGGCATCGGTTACAATTAAGACGGTGGATCGGATGTCGGCTAAGCAACAGGGAAAAGATATCGTAACTCCCGGCAGTATTTGGAAAGATACGGATGGAAATCCGATAAATGCACATGGGGGAGGTATTCTCTACCATGAAGGTACTTATTATTGGTATGGTGAATTTAAAGGTGATTCTACCTATCGCCTGGACTGGGTTAAAACCTGGGAGTGCTGGCGGGCTGAAGCTGGGGGGGTGGCTTGCTATTCATCCAAGAATCTGACAGACTGGAAATTTGAGGGTAAGGTTCTGCCTACGGTAGATGATGATCCGACTTCTGATCTTCACCCTTCGCAAGTGATAGAGCGCCCGAAGGTCATCTATAATGAGAAAACCGGTAAGTTTGTAATGTGGATGCATATTGAAAGTCCTGATTATGAAAAGGCACATGCTGGGGTAGCAATCAGTGACTCACCGACAGGAACCTTCACTTATTTGGGGTCTTTTAAACCGAATGGAGCAGATAGTCGTGATCAGACTATCTTCAAGGATGATGATGGAAAGGCTTATCATATTTGCTCCTCAGAATGGAACAGTACTTTGTATATCAGTTTGCTGACTGATGATTATACAAAACCTTCAGGAACTTATGTCCGGAGATTTATTGGACAATCTCGGGAAGCTCCTGCAGTCTTTAAACGAAACGGTCATTATTATATGCTCTCATCCGGTTGCACCGGTTGGGACCCGAATAAAGCCAAATGGGCCGTATCTGATTCAATGTTGGGAGTTTGGGAACTGAAAGATAACCCCTGTTTGGGGCGTGATGCCGATAAGACATTTTATGCCCAAAGTACTTATGTACTTCCCATTGAAGGGATGCAGGATCAATTTATTGCTATGTTTGACAGGTGGAATAAAACGGATTTAATAAATTCACGATATGTTTGGTTACCGGTTGAGTTCGATGGAGACAGACCACTTATTCGCTGGGCGGATCAGTGGAGTACTCAGACAATGGAAGCGGTTTATTAACCTAATGATAGAATACAAATGAAAAAAATATCCTTTTTATTTATCGGTTTTTGCTTGTTTACGAATTTATCAGCACAGAAAGTTTATAGACTGGATGCTTCGAACGTCATGGAGACACCTTTGTACGGTCATCTGAAAATGGGAAATCCGGGGCCTAAGGAGAGAGCAATAGAAGTTAATAGCCTATATATGACCGTGGGCGGGAAGCCAATTCTACCCGTTATGGGAGAATTGCATTTTTCACGTATCCGTAAGGATTTGTGGGAAGATCGTATCTTGAAAATGAAAGCTTGCGGTATCAATATTATCTCGACTTATTTGTTTTGGAATCATCACGAAGAGATAGAAGGTCAGTTTGAATGGGAGAATGAGAAGGATTTGCGCAGCTTTATTAAGTTATGCCAGAAACATGGGCTGTTTGTAGTTCCGAGACTGGGTCCCTGGTCGCATGGAGAAGCTCGTAATGGTGGGACACCTGATTGGATTTTACAGAAAAAATATCTGAAAGACCGCTCAAATGATGTGGTTTATCAGAATTATGTCAAACGCTATTTTGCTCAAATAGCTAACCGGTTGAAAGGGCTTTACTATAAAGATGGTGGGAATATCATAGGCATCCAGTTGGAAAATGAATATTGGTATGGCAAGGAGGGTGAACCACATATCCAATGGTTGAAAGATACGGCTTTGGAAAATGGTATTGATGTTCCGATGTATACGGTTACTGGATGGGGAGACGGTTCTGTTCCTCCTTTTGAAGTGATCCCTTTATGGGGAGGATATGCAGATGCTCCATGGGTGGAACATGTGGGAAAAGAATACCAGCCGGGAAACTTCTTGTTTGACTCGTTTCGTGATAATGAGAATATAGGTAATGATCAAATAAAGCGGCAAGATGTGTATATGACATATGAAAAATACCCCTTCTTTACTTGTGAAATGGGAGTGGGTGTGCAAAATACCTATCACAGGCGACTCAGCATCGATCCTTTAGACGGGTTGGGCATGATGATAGCCAAACTTGGTTCAGGGTCTAATCTGCTGGGATATTATATTTTTGCCGGTGCCACTCAGTTTACGGGTAAACTATGGTCTACTGAGGAAGAACAATTGAAAACAGGGTATTGGAGTCGGTTACCAGTGAAGTCTTATGATTTTCAGGCTGCTATTCGTGAATCAGGAGAAATAGCAGAATCTTATAAGAAGGTGAAAAAACTGCATTACTTTGTCAATGAGTTTGAGAAAGACCTAGCTCCCATGATGCCTGTTATCCCGAAATGGGAAGAAGATGGGTTACAGGTGTCTGTACGCTCTAATAATGAAACTGGCTATATGTTTGGAATCAATTATTCCCGTTACCATCCGAAGAAGGCACAGAAGAGTGTGAAGTTTGAGGTGAAACTGAAAGATAAAATGCTTCGTTTTCCTCAGAAAAGTGTTGAAATGCAGGATAGTACGGTCTTTATCTGGCCCTTGAATGTGGAACTTGATGCTATGCGCTTGAATTATGCTACGGCACAATTAATGGGAAGCGTTGATAATTGTTATCTGTTTTTCCAGAACAGGCAAATTCCCGTGGAGCTATCTTTTGATAAATCGACTGTGAAAGGAGTGAAGGCAAGTCGGGCTAAGATACAGGAGGAAAGTGATAGTTGGATTGTTAACGGACTGAATCCGGGAAAAGATTGTGTACTTAAGGTACAATTGCAGAATGGAGAAGAAAAGTATGTTGTTATTCTGACAGAAAAAGAGGCTGATAACTGCTGGTTATTGGAACAAGATGGAAAGAAGGTATGCTATATTTCTGATGCGGATTTATACAGTTCATTTGGAGATGTTTATATTTTCTCTACTGATAAGAAGGCTGCTTATTATAAGTTGAAGACGGGTATGAATCCGCGATTTGAACAGAAAGCGGTTATTTTCAATCAGCCGCAAATGGATATTCGTATTCAGCCTAAGGGCATCCTGGAAGAGGCAAAATGGTTGGAAACAGCAAACTTTCATGGGATTGAACCTTATCAGCAGCGTTATCGCCGTTTCTTCTTTAAGGAATTCAACCTAGATAATCCTTCGACGATCAAGAAAGTCACTTTGTTTATGTATCCGGAGTCGAAATGTATACTCAATCTGAATGATACTTGGGTAAATCAGGAAATAAAACCAAACCAGTTAAATGAAATAGACCTTACAGGATATGCCAGGAAAGGTGTCAATCTATTGTTTGCAAGTTTCCCATTTGTTGAGGGGAAGAAGCTATTTGCTGCACGTGTTATTGTGGAATACTATAATTATGACAGGATTGAATTTAGTACCGACTCTTCCTGGCTGTCGACGGACTATTACTCCAATCCTTCACTTACACGGGAATTTCCACAACCGATGATGCCGATGGTGGTGGATAAACCGGGATATGCCGACGGTATTGCTCATAATACATTCAAAGAGTGGAGGCTACAAGTGCCGACAGATGCATTGGAGAATTTGAATAACATCTATATGCGTATCAACTATTCCGGTGATAAGGCGGAAATTTATAACGGATATATGCTTTCGGATGATGATTATAACAGTCATGCCACCTGGACGGTAGGTTTAAACCGGCAGGAACATTCTGTAGAGGGGAAAGAGTTGACGCTTGTGATTTATAAACTGGATAAAGACGAGAAAATCTTTTTTGACTTACCGGCAAACGGGACTGATGAGCAAGCTGATGTGAAAAAGGTTGAATTTGATTTTGAATGTTTACAAAAGATAGACTGATAAAATGAAACGACTCAATATTATCTTGTTTCTCCTGGCTTTGGCTGTTTTAACAGTTGAGGCAAAGGATTTGAAGGTTGCCGATATTTTCGGCGATAATATGGTGCTACAGCAAAAGACGGTCACACCGATATGGGGATGGGCAGATGCCGGGACGACAGTCACAGTGACTTCATCATGGAACGACAAGAGTTATTCCACCAAAGCAGGGAGAGATGGTACGTGGAGAATTATGCTTCATACACCGGAAGCAGGAGGTCCCTATGTATTAACCATAACGGGAGACAATACTCTAATTTTCAGTGATATATATGTGGGGGAAGTTTGGCTAGCAAGTGGGCAATCAAATATGGCTATGCAGCTGAAAGAATGTTATGAATCTACCAAAGCTATTCTGACTTCTCAAAAAAGCAATATTCGTTTTATAAATGTGCCTCCACTTGGCAGTTATAAACCACTTACGGATATAAAAGCAGATTGGGTGGTGGCTGCTCCGGAAAATGTAGGAGATTGTAGTGCGGTTGCATGGTATTTTGCTCATTTTATTCAGGAGAATCTTGGGGTTCCGGTTGGTATTATTAATGCAAGCTTTGGTGGTTCCGTTGTTGAAACCTGGATGAGTCGTGAAACTTGTCAGACACTGGGTGATATTTCAGTTCCGGAAGTGAGTGATGGTACTACAGGGTGGGAGGCCAATATACCTACTACCATGTATAATGGAATGTTGAACCCCATTGTCGGTTATGGCATACAGGGTTGTATCTGGTATCAGGGAGAATCAAATGTATATAATGTTTCTCAGTATTCGAATCGACTGGTTGTTATGGTAGCTGAATGGAGACGGAAGTGGGGAAGAAATTTTCCGTTCTATTTCACGCAAATAGCTCCTTTTGATTATACTACATGGAATGTTCCAAGTGAGGTCGGTGAGCATGTAGGTGCTTATCTGCGTGATGAACAGAGAAGAAGTATGGATCGAATTGAGAATAGTGGTATGGCGGTCATTTTGGATGTGGGAGAAGTAGAACAAATTCATCCGGTACGCAAAGAGAAAGTTGGTGAACGTTTAGGATTGATGGCATTAGCTGAAGTGTATGGTACGAAGGGATTTGAATATAAGAGTCCGACTTTTGAAAGGATGGAAGTCGATGGGGATAAAGCTGTGATTTTTTTTAAAGATTTATATTATGGACTAACGAGTTATGGAAAGCCCCTGCATTTATTTGAAATAGCAGATGAGAGTAAAGTTTTTCATCCGGCTGAAGCGTATGTAGATGAAGAAAGAGATGTTGTAATAGTGTCTTCTAAATATGTGAGGAATCCGAAAGCAGTTAGATATGCCTTTAAAAATTATGTAGAACCGGAACTATTCAGTCTTAGCGGGCTTCCGGTATCTTCTTTCCGGACAGACAATTGGTAATAATAAACTTTAAAATAATATGTACATGAAAAATATAAAGACAATACTTTGTGGAGGTTTGGTTGCAATGTTAGTTTCTTGCTCTTCGCAGATGACAACGACTAATTATTATTTTGATTCTGTAAATGGTGACGATGCTAATAATGGAACCTCTGTAGGGACTCCTTTTAAGTCTTTGGCAAAGCTTCAGTCTTTAACTCTAAAAGGTGGAGACAGTATTTTGTTGAAATCCGGTGCTGTATTTACGGAGAAACTTTTGCTTTCCTGTTGTGGAGAGGAGAATAATCCTGTCGTACTGGGCAAATATGGAGGATTGGAAAAACCGCATATAAAAGGAAATGGAGTTGATACAGCTGCTGTTCATATATTGAACTCAGAGAATCTGGTGATACGCGATCTTGAAATTTCTAATAAAGGTGATGTTCCGAAAGCTGGTTTATTGGGCTTGTGGGTAGAGTTGGATAAGTTTGGAGAATCACATAATATGGTCATTGATGACTTGTACGTGCACGATGTATATGGAAGTACGGTGATAGAGAAAGGTGGCGGCATAGGAATTTGCATTCAGAATGGCCGGGATAATGACAGTATTCTGAATCGATTTATTGGAATGACTATTGAAAATTGCTATCTGAAAGATTGCCAAAGGGATGGAATTAAGTTTAGGGGTTATTGGAGCAGGAAGCAGTGGAATCCTAATTTGGGAGTAGTCGTCAGGAAGAATGTATTGGATGGAGTGCCGGGTGACGGTATTGTTCTGGCTGGTTGCGATGGTGGATTGATAGAATATAACGTGATGAAGAATTGTCCGAAAACTCTACCTGAATCAGAAGCTTGTGATGGAATATGGCCTTGGTGTAGCGACAATACATTGGTACAGTTTAATATAGTAAGTGATCATAGATCTATTATAGACGGGTATGCTTATGATTCGGACTGGGGATGTCGGAATTCTATATTCCAGTATAATCTGAGCTATAATAATGATGGCGGCTTCATGTTGGTAATTGGTACGAATGGTTGGCCGGAAGACTGGTGTGTGAATGGGAATATTGAAACCAAGGTACGTTACAATGTCAGTATAAATGATGGACTACGCAATTATCTGACTAATGCTAGCCATAAAGATGCCTACTTCAGCCCTGTAATGCATTTCACTGGATATACTCAGAATACATTGGTAGAGAATAATTTGTTTTACCTGTTTCCAAAACCGGAGCCACAGATAGACCGTACGCTTTTCCATTTCACTAAGCATGATTCATCTTATGGGAAAGGAGATGTCTTTAAGAATAATTATATTTATGCTCCAGAGGTGATTGTAGCTGTAAAAGAGGAAAAGGCAGTGGGTAACCAATATTTCGGAAATGTATATATTGGTAGTTTGAAAACCCCTGCCACTGGTTTTACAAAGCAGGAAGGAACTTTCAATAAATCACTTTGGTATAACACAGAAGATAAGAATTGGGATATTCTTCTTGATTTTTTGAAGGATAAAACTGTACCTGTTAATGGTAAAGAACTGAAAGTACTTGATATAATCGGAGCTAATTGAAATAGAATCTTAAATCATTAAAATACTTTAGATATGAGTTTATTCAAATTATGCGTAGCAAATCTAGTGACATTATTCTGGGTAGTAGTTCCTGCTGTCATGGGTGCCAATATTATACCTCAGCCTTCTTATGTACAAGAGAAGCAAGGTACATTCGATTTAGCTCATAACAACAATATTCTATATGCCGGTAAACATCCGGAAGTAAATCAGATAATTGATAACTTTATGGAGCAAGTGTTGGGAGACTATGGTTTGAGGTTGCAAGCAAACAAGTCTAAAAAGGCCGGCATATTACTGCAAGATAAAAAATCCTTGAATGAAGAAGCATATGAACTTTCTGTTGTTGCAAATAAAGTGGTAATTAAGGCATCTGCACCTGCCGGTTTTTTTTATGCTCTCCGCACTGTTAATCAGTTGATTCTGGCAGATAAAAATCATACTTTACTTCCTTGCATCCTTGTGAAAGATGCACCTCGTTTTTCTTACCGGGGATTCTTGATCGATGCGGGGCGCTATTATTTACCTTTGAAAGATGTGAAAAAAGCTATTGACCTAGCAGCTAATTATAAGTTGAATCGTTTTCACTGGCATCTGACCGATGATCAGGGATGGCGGTTGGAGATAAAAAAATATCCGCGTCTTACCGAAAAAGGCTCTGTACGTTCTAATTCGGCTATTGGCACCTGGGATCAATATTATCCTCGTCATTATGATGGAAAAGAACATTCAGGATACTATACGCAAGATGAAATTCGTGATATTGTGAGATATGCAGCTGACAGGCAAATTACAATTGTTCCTGAGATTGAAATGCCGGGGCACGCCCTGGCGGCTTTGAGCGTTTATCCGGAATATGCATGTAGTTTTCATTCTTCACTTGATTTGATGGCAGGAGCTGGCATTTCTGATCAGGTGTATTGTCCCAAACCTCAGACATTCCGGTTTATAAAGGATATTCTTACAGAAATTGCAAGCTTGTTTCCCGGAGAATATATTCATATTGGCGGTGATGAATGCCCTAAAACATCCTGGAAGCAATGTGAGGATTGCCAGGCTTTGATAAGGAAAGAAAATCTGAAAGACGAGTTTGAACTTCATGCTTATTTTATTCAGCAGGTTGAGAAGATTGCGGAAGGTCTTGGACGAAAGCTGATTGGTTGGGATGAGGTTCTGGAAGGAGGACTTCCTCTGAAAGCTACGGTAATGTCGTGGAGAGGGGAAGCGGGAGGCATAAAGGCTGCTCAATTGGGTAATAATGTGATTATGACTCCTAATACTTATTGTTATCTGGATTATTATCAGGAGAATCCGGAATTTGCTCCTTTAGCTATCGGGGGATTTATATCATTGGAACAGGTATATGATTACGAACCTATTCCAGAGGCACTTACTGCGGAAGAAGCTAAACATATTATAGGGATTCAGGGAAATATATGGGGAGAATATGTTGCTACTATTGAGAAATTTGAATATATGGCATTTCCCCGCCTGCTTGCCATTGCAGAAGTGGCTTGGAGCCAGCCTGGAAATAAAAACCGGGAACTTTTTATTTCTCATCTGAAGAAAGAGTTTTCTTTTTTCCAGAAAAGGAATGTCAATACATGCCGTGAATATTTCAGACCTCGTATTCAGGGAGGTTGGGATAGTGAAAAAGGAATGTATGCGGTTACACTTGAGACTATATGTCCTGATGCTGATATTCGCTACACATTGGATGGTTCGGAACCTACGGTGGAATCGGATATCTATGAAGGCCCGGTTTATTTGACAGAGAATACTTGTGTGAAAGCTGTGGTGACAGATAAAGATAATCAAATATTAGAAGCTCCGACGGTGAAGAACTTTCTGGTGAATAAAGCAACGGGATGTACTTATACACTTTCCACCGATGCCTGGAGTTTGGATTGGTATCCGGTGAAGCCTACTCTGTTTACGGATGGTGTGCAAGGTTTTACTCCCTCAAATTACGAATGGGCAGCTATCGCTTCCGGTGTAGAAATTGTGATTGATCTGAAGAAGAATACAACAGTATCCGGAGTTCGCTTCGGCACTATGGTTGCTCCTATAAACAGTACGCTTCCGGCTAAGTCTATGATATGTTATCTTTCAAAAGATGGCAAGGAATTCCGGCAGATAGGAGAAAGTACCTTCTCATATCCTGTATACAAAGGAGAGAAAGAGATCTATCATAATTATGTGAAGACGGAAAAGAAAGACGGACGATACTTGAAGCTTGTGATAAACGGGCAAACTGAATTACCCGAAGATTACCCTTATCCGAATGCTTTGCCTTCGATTGCATTAGATGAAATAGAAGTTTTCTAATAAGAAGTGTGGTTATGAATAAATTGTTATTTTTTTCTATATTGCTATTGACCTGTGTAACGGGTTGGGCTAACGGCATACGAAATTTTTATGTGGATTCTTTTAGCGATAGTCAAGTTGCTGATGGTAGTATGGAATCCCCGTTTAAAAGTTTGGATGCTTTGAAAGGTGTTAAATTTCTGCCGGGTGATTGTATTCATCTGGCAGGGAATCAGATATTAACCGGAACTATTCATGTTAAGGGAGTAAAGGCAACATCTGAGAATCCGCTTACTATCACTTCATACGGGACGGGAGTTTCACATATTTATTCTGTCCATAGTTCTGCCATTGTAATAGATGCCTGTGAGAATATTCATGTAAAGAATGTAGTGGTGAAAGGTTCGGGGCGTAAAAAGGGCAATACGGGGACAGGCATAGAGGTGGTTAATTCGAGGTTGATAGAGGTTGATCGAGTGGAAGCTTCCGGGTATCAAATGAATGGCATTGGGGTAACTGGCGGAGGAGATGTACGTATAACTCATTCGTACGTACATGATAATGGTTATAACGGTATTGAAGTGACTGGTAAATGGGGAACAAAATCTGTGCATAATATTTATATAGGCCATTGTGTAGCCGAAAATAATGCTGGAAATCCTGCTATTTTGGACAATCATAGCGGAAGCGGGATATTGGTAGGCCATGCAACCAATGTAACAATAGAGTATTGTGAGGCTATGGGGAATGGTTGGGATATGCCGAGGTCCGGAAATGGACCGGTTGGAATTTGGGGATACGAATCAGATCGTTTAACTATTCAATATTGTTTTTCGCATGACAACAAGACTTCTCCGGAAGGATTAGACGGAGGCGGATTTGATTTTGACGGAGGAATAACGAATTCGTTAATGCAGTATAATCTTGCTATGAATAATGAGGGGGCTGGCTATGGCTTGTTTCAGTTTGGCGGCGCAACAGAATGGAACAATAATATCGTACGTTATAATGTGAGTATTAATGACGGGATTAAGAATTCTCATGCGGGTATTTATGTTTGGTGTGATCCGTATAATAAAGATGTTCCTTTATGTGAAACTAAGGTACACGATAATTTAATTATCAGTAATCAGGGGTATTCTATTTCTTTTAATACAGGATTTTCTTCAGGATTGGAATTTGCGAATAATACGTTTATTCTGACTAATGGAGGAATAGAACATTTGCACGGGGATGAAACGAAAGGAATGGCGATTTATAAAGGTAATCGATTTTGGTCTGAAACTGCCGGACAAAAAGGAGAACGACAGCCTCGGGTACCTCAGGATGCAACAGCAAACTATGAGGCAGTTGGATATAATCTTCCCGTAAGTGTAGATATATTTCGGCTGAAAGAAATTATAACTGATATGATACCCTTAACAAAATGAGGGCTATGAATAAAAAAAGTCTTTTCTGGTGGACATTGCTTGGTTGTATAAGTGGTTATTACTGCCAGGTAAATGCGCAGTCTGCATATCATATAAATCTGGATATACCGGATAAAATAATAGAAACCGGTCATCTGGATTTGGGTGGAGTGGCTCCTGATGGAGGTTCTATATCTGTAAATAGTTATTATATGGAATTAAATAAGTCTCCTTTCATTCCTATTATGGGAGAGATACATTATGCCCGTATTCCAAATGAACAGTGGGAAGAACAGATATTGAAGGTTAAGTCGGGAGGAGTGAATGTTATTTGCACTTATGTTTTCTGGAATATTCACGAGGAAACAGAAGGTGTTTTTGATTGGAACGGTGATAAGGATCTCCGGAAGTTTATCTCTTTTTGTCAGAAACATAATATGAAAACGCTTGTTCGTATAGGGCCTTTCTGTCACGGAGAAATCAGAAATGGGGGCATACCGGATTGGCTTTATGGGCGCCCGTTCCTGATTCGCACCAATGATCGGGAATATTTGAAATATGTAGATCGGCTTTATGCTGCCATTGCTTCTCAACTGAAGGGATTTTTCTATAAAGATGGTGGTTGCATCATTGGTATTCAATTGGAAAATGAGTTGCAACACTCTGCTGCTCCCTGGGCTATTCGCTACCCTGATCAGCCTATTGACTATACTGTTGCTGATTATGATGTGCAAAATACCAAATTTGGTGTATCGGTACAAGAACAGGATATCCAGAGTCCTGAAGCCGGTAATCAGCACATGAAAACGTTGAAAGAGATAGCACTGTCTTATGGGATGGAAGTTCCGTTGTATACAGCTACGGGGTGGGGAAATGCTGCGATCATTCCCCAAGAAGTTATTCCTGTAACGGCGGCTTATACTTATCCGACATGGGCGGATATAGGTATGTCTCCATTCTATTTATTCAGAGATATTCACGCTACTCCCGATTACTCTCCGGTACGATATGAAGGATGCCGCTATCCTTCTTTCTGTGCGGAAATGGGAGTCGGTATTCAGATGACTTATGGCAGAAGGCCGCGCATTCCGGCCGAAGCAGGTGAAGGACTGATGGTACGTTCGTTAGGAAGTGGCGCCAATGGCATAGGCTATTATATGTATCATGGCGGAATTACTCCTCAGGGAAAGAAGGGTTTCTTTAGTGATGAACCTTCAGGGGTGCCAAAGATGTCTTACGATTTTCAGGCTCCTATCGGAGAATTCGGACATACGCGCGCTTCTTATCATTCATTGCGCATTATTCATCATTTTGTGAATGATTTCGGTCATTTGCTGGCACCTATGGGAGTAGTGTTACCGGAAAACAGTGATACGATCACTCCTTCAAATACTCATACCCTTAGATATGCAGTGCGTAAAAAAGAAAATGCTGGATTTGTTTTTATTACGAATTTCCAGGATCATTGTAAACGTGAAGATCTGAGAGATGTCAGTCTTACTTTGAAATTGGCCGGTGAAACGGTTCGTTTTCCACAGGAGGGAACCGTAACGGTAGCCAAGAATGCCAATATAATTCTTCCTTTTAATATGGATTTAGATGGTATCTTATTGAAGTCGGCTACCCTGCAACCGTTGGCAAGAATTACTTCCGAAGGAAAGAAACATTATTTCTTTTTTGCACCCGAAGGAATGAAGCCGGAGTATATATTCGCAGAGAATACGGTGAAAGGAGGGACTAAAAAGTTGATTCCAGTACCTGGATTTAACAGCACGGTAAGACTAAAATCTATAACAGGGGAAGAGATTCTTATTACAACTTTAACTCGGGAACAAGCCTTAGCAGCCTGTAAAGTGACGGTGGAAAAGGAGGAGAAATTACTGATAACTTCCGCAGATGTGCTGCAGGAAGATGCTAAAGTACGGATTCAATCTACGGATACCATATTGAAGGTTGTTGCTTTTCCTGCGGTTCGTTTTATAACTGAAACTTCTGCGAAGATCAGTAAAAAGAAGTATTGCAGTGAGATATCATTTATCAAGAAAGGAGTACACATTTTCCCCGAGGTTCACATGGCGAGTGAGAGGCGTTTTCTGGTTCATTTGCCGGAAGGTGCTTTCAGAGATGTGAGTGATCTTATTCTTTCTATTGATTATATCGGAGATACAGGTGCTGCATTTATTAATGGAGAGATGGTGGCGGATAATTTCTATCATGGCAACCCGTGGCGGATAGGATTGAAGCGATATGCCGAAGCTGTTCAGGGCGATGGCATCTATTTCTACTTGCAACAATTGTTTGCTAATGCTACTTACCTGCAAGATTTACCTGAAGGGCTCAGGTTGGATTTCTCAAAAGGAGGGCTATGTCGGCTGAATAAGATACAGGTTATTCCTGAATATTATGTAACTTTTACTATTGGAAGTTAAAAAAGAATAGAAAATGAAACAAATAGATTTTTACCTGAAGTTTGTAATTCTAATATTGGGCATCAGCACTTCTTCTATTGTCTGCTTAGCTCAAGAGGTATTTCCCGTGACATGCAAGGAATATAATGAAATAATTCTGACTCATGTGCTAACTCCTGTAGGACCTGTCCCGACTGCTATGGATGCTGATGGTGTTTATCCGTATGTTAGTTATAGTGAGACTTCCAATCGGCCGGTTCCTAAAACTTATCGAATGATTTCACTTGAAAATGAACTTATTAAAGTTGTAATTTGTCCGGACTTATGTGGTAAGGTGATGTCGATGATACATAAAGGGAGTGGTAAAGAAGTCTTGTATAATCCACATCTTGTACGCCACACACGTATTTTGCCACGTTTCTATTTTGTGGCGGGCGGTATAGAGGTCAGCTTCCCTATTTCACATACCCCTACTCAGAATGAGTCAGTTTGTTATAAGATAGATCGGACTACTGACCGGATTTATGTTACTTGTGGTGAGCGGGAGATGCATTACGGTATGCAATTTTCTGTTGAATATTCTTTGGGGACAGGAGAACACTTTCTGACACAACGTGTCAGAATGCATAATCCGGGTACGAATGCCTATCCCTGGATGTCGTGGACAAATGCTGCTATTCCTTGCATGCCTGATACTGAATATAATTTTCCGCAAGGAGAAGTATTGGTACATGCTTCTGCATTAGATACAATAAACTGGAAAAAACAGGGACCTAAAAAAGAAAAAGATATATCAGAAATGACCGGGTATTTCTGGAAGACGAAAGATGTAAACGCTTTTGGCGCTTATACTCCTTCATTGGGGTATGGCCTTTATCATATTGCGGACGAACAAAGTGCACCGGGAATAAAGTTATGGAGTTATGGAGTGAAGGAAGATAAAGAATGGTCATTGCTCAGTACAAATAATAGACAGACTTATGCAGAACTACAAGGGGGACCTATCAGCGACCAGTCTATAAAACTGGAATTGCAGCCGGGTGAATACAGGGAGCATACCGAGTTTTGGATACCTGCTGATAAACGAATGGATATTTGTAAACTTTCTGTGCCGGAAGTTGCATTGCGTCCGATAACGGAAGTGCCGTTATTCGGCTGGGCAAGAGAGAATGAGATCGCTCCCTGGATTGCATTGCTCAATGCTTTTGAGTATGGAACGGATATTCCTCAAATAGATCCGACAACCACTTTTTGGGCACCTTCCGGAATGGAAAATCTAGATGATGCTTTTCAGTGGGCTATTATAAAATGCAATAAAGATCAGCAAGACTATTGGAAGTATTATTACGGTGCATGGTTGGCCGGACGCGAAAGAAGTAAAGAAGCTATTGTTTGGTTAAGTAGTGTGAATTTGGGATTAGCGCAGGCTTTATTGGCAAGATTGTATGAGATAAATAAAGAATATACCAAAGCGGAAGCTACTTATGATGCCATAAGCGAAGAATGGGTGGCACTGCATCCGCAGGTGGTTGTAGCTCGTGATAAATTGTTGCGTCAGTTGGGGAGTAGGACTCTTGCTAAACGCGAGGAATGGCTGAGTAAAGTTGATGCTTCTGCAGATGAATGGATTGCCGAAAGGCGGGTACAACTACTTATTGATAAAAAACAATATAAAGCTGCTAAAGACTTATTGTTGTCTATTAAATTTCAGAAAGTACATCAAACTTATAATCGTACGGATATGTGGCGTCAAATATGCAAAGCTTTAGGAGAATCTTCATATATAATTCCGGATAATTTAGGTGAAGACCGTTTGGCGCGCTTTGGAGCATATCGGGAATTTGAATAATCAATTCTATTAATTAAGCTATAAAACCATGAAAAAGAATCTGCTGATAACGGCAACTTTAGTTCTGTTTTTATCTACCTCTTGTGGCCATAGAGTGAGTGATGCAATAACTATTACAGTATATACGGATAGTATTGTCAGTGATGTGTCAAAGCATCCGGTAGGAATTAATCTGAATTTTATAATGGATGGCGGGCGTTTTCCTGAGGCAAAGAAGAACGTAACAGAAGTAGTAAAAGAACTAGGAACAAAATATCTGCGATATCCGGGTGGTGAGAAATCGGATTTATATCTTTTCAGCATACCGCCTTATGAAGAATCGCATACTTCATTGGCGAGAACAATTGGGTTGGATGATTATCCCGGAGTTTTTAAAGATGGAGAGTTTGTTTATGACCCTTTGGATTTCGATGAATTCATGAAAGTTTGCCGGGATGTTGGAGCTGAACCTGTATTGGTAATTGCTGCTGATAATTATTTGCGTAAACCTGGAAAGGGAGAAAGAGTCTCTAGCCGTGAAGCTTTAATTAAACATGCTGCTGAATGGGTGAAGTATGCTAATATTAAGAAAAAGTACAATGTACGATATTGGATGATAGGAAATGAAAGTTGGAACAAGAATAATGAAAACTCTACGGTTGAGATTTATGCTCAGGATATCATAGATTTTTCGAAAGCCATGAAGGCAGTGGATCCTTCTATCTTGGTTATTCCTAATGGTGATAGTGACGAGTTCTTCAAAACAGTTATAAACAAAGCTGGAAACTATATTGACCGTCTGTGTGTAAGCAATTATGGCGTTTTTGATTTCAATGCCGGATATGAGAGTTATAGAGATACTACTCGTTGCTTGATATGGCCGGCACAAACAGCACTTAATGCTATGAATAAGTATGCTACACAAGAACAGCTTGATAAATGGAAATTGATAGTTGCTGAGTATGGTACAATTGATTGGGCTGGGCTTTGGCATGGAACTAACGATATGGGACATGCTATTGTGAATTTTGATATGACCGGTCAATTATTGTTGGAGCCACAGATAGAGTTTTCATGTTTTTGGAATACTCGTTGGCTGAATAATGAAGAATATCCTCAGACTGATCACGATGCCGTTGATTCGAATGGAAATATCAATCCTACTGGATATTCATTGTTGATTTGGAATAAATTTATGGGTGACAAAATGATAAAATCCGAATCAATGGGGGCTATAATATCTTATGCTAGTTATTCTCCGCATGAGAATCGGTTATTTGTATATTTCATTAATAAGGGAGAAAGAGAAGAAAATGTAAATCTTATTATTCCTAATAAGGCTGCTGCCAAGATTGTCCAGTGCTGGGAGTATTTCGGTAAAGACGATAAGGATGTAGCTCCTATATGGCAACAGAAAAGAGTAGAAGGATTAGAGTTTGATTTGAAAAAGTATTCGATTACTGTTGCTGAATATCTGTTGTAGAAAGTCCGTATTTCATTTTTTAATTTGCTAATTGCGGAGTATTTGGTGGCAAGAGGTAAGGTGTATAAGTTTTGATAATGTGAAAAATAACAATTCGCTTACATTTGTGGATACTAAACCTCATTATGCTTTATTGGATGGGCTACGAGGAGTGGCAGCCTTGTTGGTTGTTTGGTATCATATTTTTGAAGGATATGCTTTCGCCGGGGGGATAATCGTAGAAGTAGTAAATCATGGGTATTTAGCAGTGGATTTTTTCTTTATACTTTCAGGTTTCGTGATTAGTTATGCTTATGATGATCGTATAGGCAAGAAGTTTACTTTCAATGGATTACTCAAACGTCGTCTTATTCGTTTGCACCCTATGGTTATTATGGGGGCACTGATTGGGACTGTTGCATATTGCATACAGGGACGTATGCAATGGAATGGAACACAGGTGCCATTTCATATCATAATAGGCTCGTTATTGCTAGGGCTGTTTTTTATACCTATCCTTCCTAAAAGTATATATGATGTTCGTGGTAATGGAGAAATGTTTCCGCTTAATGGTCCCTGTTGGTCATTATTCTTTGAATATATTGCCAATATAGTGTATGCGGTATTAATACACCGTTTCTCTAATAAGGTTTTAACGATATGGACTATCCTGTTAGGGATTGGTCTAGCATATTTTGCTATCTATGATGTGGTTGGGTATGGTTGTATTGGAGTCGGGTGGACTTTCGATGTGGTAAATTTAGTAGGAGGACTTTTACGTACACTATTTTCTTTTTCTTTAGGTATGCTGATGGCGCGTAATTTCAAAGCTATTAAAGTGAGAGGTGCCTTTTGGACTTGTTCGATAATATTGGTTGTTCTATTTCATGTGCCATATATAGCAGATAGTGACGGAATAAACTACAATGGACTTTTTGAAATGTTATGTATTGCAATAGTATTCCCGATATTAATATGGTTAGGAGCTTCTGGAAGGACAACTGACAATATGTCTACTAAAGTATGTAAATTCTTGGGAGATATATCATTTCCCGTTTATATTGTTCATTATCCTTTAATGTATCTGTTTTATTCATGGCTTATTGTTAATAAACTTTATACTTTATATGAAACTTGGCAGATTGTATTAATAGTGATGATTGGCAGTATTATATTAGCTTTTTTGTGCTTAAGATTTTATGATGAACCGTTAAGAAAATGGTTGCTAGAAAAGAATAAGCCAGAGAAATTTTTGTTGAAAAGGGAGTAGAGTGCTGCTCATATCTATTAGTTTATTTTAAGACAATGCCTTCCAGTTAAAATGGATTAATATATAGAAATATTCATATTTCTCATACGAGCTGATTGAGGCTCTGTATTTGTTGGAAAAAGAACAGTCATTATTCATTAGTTGTTTGGAAAAAATCTAATATGAGCTTGAGCATGCTACAAATAGGCTTAGCAAAAGCCTATTTGCCACTAACATCGAACTATTGCTTGACAATTTTTAGCATCCGGTAAGGCTCAGAGTGAGGGATTACCAATAGTTAAATATTGCGTGGGCGAATAATGCTTGTCTCTAGGATATTTCGGTGACTTGATAAAAAAGCAAATATGAATGTAACTTATGTTTGGGCTATGAGACATTGCATCCGCAAGTAAGTATTATCAAATTGGAGCATTCAACACCCAAATTGTAACAAATACTGTAAAATTCAAGTCCTAGGTTAGTTGCTAATAGAGGAATATAACGATGGTTGCCATTCGGCTTTTATAACATTTGTTCTGAAATAGTCAAATGACCGAATTTAATAATTAATCTTCCTTTCTCTTATCTATGATTTCGTTGCGATATAGAGTTGTAAATCTGTTAAATAATTTTTACTATTATACTGTGATATAGTGTCAATCCTGAATTTTTCCTATCAAGGAGTTCTTATAAATGCATTTAAACCACTGTATAATGGGACAAAAGGTCGAACTAATTGTCTGTTAATGACTTTTGTTCGACCTCTTTTATATATTTCCTTTATATTTTTTTCGTGGGCGAGTATTTATACTCAATGGATTTCAATAGGCTTTCTTCTGAGGTTCCACCAACTAAAATTTTGTATCTTCCCTGTAGAGGGTGTACAGTATTACTATCTTTATCCCACCACGTAAAGGTATCGGATGTGAGAGGGAAAGAAACTTCAGATGTTTGACCAGCAGGAATGTGAATACGTTGGAACCCTCGTAGGGTTTTTAAAGGGCCATCGGGGTCATCATAGCGTTTTATATAAAGTTGAATAACCTCGTCACCGTTATAATTTCCAGAGTTCGTTACTTTCACTTTAAGTTTACCATTCTCAATGAAAGGGGTACTATAGGAGAAAGTAGTGTAGCTTAATCCGTGACCAAAAGGATATAGTGGTTCATAATTCAGATAGCGATATGTACGCCCTTGCATGTTATAATCTTCAAAATCGGGTAGTTGGTTGTCTTTTTTATAAAAAGTGATTGGTAATCTACCTGCAGGGTTGTAATCGCCAAATAGTACTTCTGCAATTGCGGTGCCGCCAGCCTGTCCTGGATACCATGCTTGTAGAATGGCATCGCAAATTTGGCTTTCGGGCTGCAACCCCATAGCGCATCCTGAGAAATTCACGAATACTATTGGCTTGCCAGTAGCTTTCAGGGCTTTTACTAATTTGCGTTGTACATTGGGTAGTTCGATAGTGGTACGATCCCCTCCTCGGAATCCTTCTGCATCTACATCCATTTCTTCACCTTCCAATGAAGCGGATATACCACCTGCATATATGATTACATCTGCTTTTGCTGCTTGGTTAATAACTGCCTGTATGTCGTTTGGATAATAATTTACCCAAGGATATTTCTGAACTTCTATATTCTTTTGAGGAATATAAATTAACCTTTCTTGAGGTAAATACTGTGTTAGTCCTTCAAGTAAGGTAATGGTGTGGACTGGAAAACCGTTGTAGTTGGCCCATTGCATCACAGAGTCATTAGCGTTTGGTCCAATGAGTGCTACTGTCATTTCTTTGTCTAATGGTAATATATTTTTATGGTTTTGTAGTAATGTCATACTCTCACGTGCCATTTGTAGAGCCAACTGCTGATGTGCATGACACGACAACAGACTGTCTGGCAACTGATCCCACGGGGTGGTGTCATCCATTTCACCCAACTCAAAACGTGCTTTCATGAGACGACACAATGATTGGTCTATAGCGGACTCATTGATCAACCCTTCTTTTACAGCAGATATTAATCCGGTATACGAGCGTCCACATTCCAGGTCAGTGCCACTTAATACGGCAGCTGCTGATGCATCAGCTTTGTTCTTATGTGTTTCATGCCGCCCTTTGAAATAGAAGTTGTCAATGGCTCCACAATCGCTAACTACCAAGCCTTTATAGTTCCATTCGTTTCGTAGTATGTTGATAAGCAAACGATCACTGCCGCAACAAGGGTCTCCTTCGAAACGGTTATATGCACACATGACTTCCTTTACATTTCCTTGTATGACTAAATCTTGAAAAGCAGGTAGGTAAGTTTCCCAAAGATCGCGTGGATTGATGTTCTCAGCATTAAAGCTGTGCCGATTCCATTCAGGTCCAGAATGTACAGCATAATGTTTAGCGCAGGCGTGTGTTTTGTTATATTTAGTATTTTGGGGACCTTGTAGGCCATTAACAACTGATAATCCCATACGTGAGGTAAGATAGGGGTCTTCACCATAGGTTTCTTGTCCACGTCCCCAACGCGGGTCACGAAATATATTAATGTTGGGTGTCCAAAAAGTTAGCCCTGTATATCGCTTGTAGTTGCCTGCTTCACGAGCCTGACGGTATTTAACACGTGCTTCATCACTTATAGACGTGAATACTTGGTAAAGTAATGTGTCATTGAAAGAAGCCCCCATGCCAATGGCTTGAGGGTAGACTGTGGCTAGTCCGTTTCTAGCAACTCCATGTAGGGCTTCGTTCCACCACTCATAAGGCTTGATTCCCAATCGTTTCACAGCTGATGAGTTGTTTTGCATTAAGGTAATCTTTTCTTCTAAAGTGAGCCGGCTTACCAAGTCTGCTGCTCGTTCGGTAGGGGAGAGGGACTTGTTTTGGTAAGGAGCTTGATTGCTACATGCTACCAATGTTAGCGTACATGCTAGCATCATGAATTTAATAAGTCGTTTCATAATATTAAAAGCTATTTGAGTTGTTTATATATTAGGAAAATGTTCATTAGTCGAATTTTCCCAAAACAGGAAATTCGGTAATACGTAGTGTAGTACATCCATATGGGATGAGGGTAATTTCTTCTTCTGAACCTTTTTCGTTATTTATGCCGTATATCATTCGGCTGTATGGTTGGGGACCCGCCATTTCATTATAGAGTGTCCATGAAGGTATTTTTTTTGCTTTGACCTTGATCTCTATAGGGGCACTCTCTTGATTCCAAAAATATTTGGCTTTCATTTTTTCGGGGTATTCTACTACAATAAAGTTTTTGCTAAAGTTTAGAGTGTCGAAGTCTATCAGTCCATAGTTCCACGGAGTGGTAGGCAGTACTTCATTATAACTTGTTCCAAAACGTACAGGATCGTCCTTAATTTGTTTCTTTACCCATTTTTCGCCTATTTTTAAAGAGTAAACTAGTGGTCCGCGTTCTACTGCAACTGAGTTTTCATACCATTCAGAAGTAAATACTTTCATGGGTAGAATTAGTTCAAGTTGATCTCCTGCATGCCACTCGCGTTTTATAACTTCGATACCAGACTGCGAGTTTGATAGCTGTATAGTTTTACCATTAATTTTTATTTCAGCTTCTTGACACCATGTAGGTATACGTAGATGTAATGGGAAATAGCAGGATGTGTTTATGGAATTAGGAAAATTGAAAGTGAACATAATATTGTTCCCCATGGGATATGTGGTAGTTTCTGTTACATGTACATCTACTCCTTGACCTACCTTTATAGTTGCTTCGGAGGGGGCATAAACCAGTGCAGCTATGCCGTTATCAGCTGTGGCGTACCATAAATTTTGTGTAAACTTAGGCCAACCTTGGTGAAAGTTACTGGTACAGCAAGGATAGCCGGTTAGAAGTCCATACACAATGTCTGTTTCGCAATGATTGATATCAAAATTGTGTTCGTGACGTGTGAGCATTACTTGGTTAGGTTGCTGAAAATATTGACGTGCCATGAAGTTATCCGTGATATGTGTAGGTAAAGCATTATATGCTAATTTTTCAAGATGATCGGCGAATTGTATATCTCCTGTAATTTCGAGCATGCTTTCTAATGAATACATCAGTTCTACAATAGAACATAATTCTGTCCCTTGGGTTGGTTTATTACCATGTAAAGCTTCATCTGCTCCATACATTCCTTGAGGTTGCCCGTGGTATTTGCGTATGTCTGAGAATGCTTTCTTGACAGCATGTATATAGGTAGAATCCGGATCTTGTTGGTAGTATATGATTGGCTCTTTGATACCTTGGGCTAAATTCACACCATGAATAGTATTAATACGTGTTAGGTCATCACGTCGCAAGAACATATCTACATAATCATAGCTTTGCTTATGTAGTAGCTTGCCTAATTCTAACAGAAATGATTCACCCGTTATATTATAAAGCCAATATACAATCTGAAGATTGTCGCAAGCTCGATACTCTGCCCAAAAAGTCCAATATCCTAAAGGCTTTTGTGGTAAAGTTTGTAATTGATAGCGGAAATAGCGGGTAAGAAATGGAATAACTCTTGTATCTCCAGTAGCCTCATAGTGCTGTTTCATGATCTTTAATATTACCATGCGAGGCCACCAATCTTCTGAGTTGTTACGCTGTAGCCCTGGCTCAGGTTCGTAGTTGCGTGAAGGACCGAAAAAACCGTCTTTACGTTGACTATTCAAAGCCCATTCTATCCAGGGTTGTATTTTGCGTTTCATTTCTTCATCGTCCAGGAGATAGGATAGGGGTAACAATCCATCTATCCAATATGGACCTCTTTCCCATTGGTCACCGTCACCCCCCAACCAGCCATTACGGATGCCCATAACTTCCGGATAGAGTTTGTCAAGTTGTGAAGACATACCATTACGTTGTCTGAAAAGCATTTCTTTGAGCCATCCCTTTGGCTTGATACTACCTATTGGAAGCTGTATATAAGGTTTTCGTTGAAGAGGGTAAAGGTTGTTACGATAGTTCACAGACATTTGAGGTTGTGCTAGGCTAAGTGGTATAATAAATACCGATAAAAACAATACTATTAGTACGAAAGTCAAAGATTTTATTGGTTTCATAAAGTTTGTGGATAAAATGATTTGATGTTTTTTACAATTCAAAGGTATGCTTTATTGTATGTAGTTCCAAGTTGATGCAGATTTTTACACGATATTGACAAATTATTGTTAGATAACCTTTTGAGGTGGTATATGAGAAAATATTACTACTCTGTCAGAAACTTATAAAATTGTGTCAGAATGGTGTGTTGTGCTGAATGAGTAACTTGTTCGTTGATTATAGTGCGGTGAAATTTGAATTCGTTTTTTAAGGGCATATGCTTTGTGTTTTTCTTAAGGTGGTAGTCGCCTTTGTAATGGGTGATCTATAGGTACTTTAGACTTGATAAAAATGTTGTTGTTATGAATTGTGTGTAGGCGGGCTTTCTATCTTGGCTTCATATTTTTTATTATCTGATGCTTTTGCAATATTCTTATTCTTAGGGTGTTATGGGATAAAACTACTCCTTTATAGATATTGGTACCTGAAACTTTATAGGTGTCTAATATTGAATGCCACTATTCTAATTGTTGTTATGTGGTGAAGTATGAAGATGCAAAATGGAGATATTCTGCCATTTTATATCATAAATTTGTAGAATTTTGTTTAGAAATGGTTCTTTATATAATTTTGCGATGAAGAAAAACAGCTGTTAATGTTAAAAAAACAAGTTAAGTATGAAAAACATTATTTTTACCTTTATGGTAGCCTATTGTTTCACTATTTTTTTTGCTGCTTGCAGCAATGATGAACTATTACCTGATTTTATTTATGAAATGACGGTATCATCGGAAACAATAAATGTAGTTTCTGAAGGAGCTACTGAAACTATCGAAGTTAATTCCAATTTTAATTGGACAGTGGAAAGTAATGCCGAATGGTGCAAGCCTACTATAAAAGGCGGTTCGGCAGGGAGTTCTTCTTTTCAAATTATAGTGGAAAAAAATGAAAAAATTGAGGAGCGTTTGGCAGAAGTAACAGTGAAAGCAGGTTCGGTTGAACGCAAAATTGAAGTTGTGCAACTTAACCCTGATGGTTTTGAAATTGTGGATATGCCCACTTCGATTACAGTAGACGGGCTTGAGAATGTCATTCAACTAAAAGCTAAAACTAACCTGAAGTTAGAAGTGACATCTGCTGATGGATGGGCTGTAATGCTTGAGGATGAGGTGGCTAGTGGCAATCCTCCTCGTCAGATTCCTTTACGTATTATGTTTAAGGATAATGTCACAGGTTCCCCTCGAACCTCTACTGTTTCTATTAACGGTAAAGGACTTCCTACTAATTATGCCAAAACATTCGAAGTTACTCAACAGCCGGCCCCCGAAGCGAATATAAATGATGAACGCATTTTGGGTACATGGTTGGTTACCAGGGCTATGAATGGTACATCCAATGATTTAGCTCTTTTGGGCAAGACGATGATTTTCGAAGCCAATGGACTGTTCAAAGAAAACTCATCAACAGGAGCAGTCATAGATGGAACGTGGAATGTGAGAGGTGAACGATTGTCCATTTACTATTCTGATAATACTCGTCGATATCTATACTTGGAGGAAACAGGTGAGTCAATCAAAGGAAGAATGACTTCTACTGATATTAATTCGGAGATTTTGTTTGAATCTACTCTTTCGCAGGCAACAGGAGGTGATTGTGTGCTTAGTCTTGTGGATGTAACCAACACTAAAGTCGTTTATATGATGGTAATAAATGGTGATGTGAGTAAATATTCAGAATATGGGTTGGTCATGGGACGTACTAAAGACCCTACAATGAATGACAAGAAGTTTGTCGGCAAAGGTGGAAATGTAGTAGTTGGTGAAATCACTAAATTACTTTCTGGTGATACTT
>OLRN01000080.1_pt1 | contig 102047 bp, 88 predicted proteins | sample 1673001 | NCBI WGS metagenome assembly OLRN01 (sample SAMEA3136745, study PRJEB25190) | human gut metagenome | biome: human gut; feature: human-associated habitat; material: faeces | place: Austria | collected 2013 | reverse complement strand
CATTTTATCCGCTTATGCAACTTATAATCAGGGATTTAATTTATAGAAGTCCCCTTAAGTATGTTTTGAGGAAAATAAAAGTATCCAAATCTCCTCCGCATTCTATAATTATTGATCTGAGCTTTTAGCTCTGCCCCAATAAACAAAACGAGTATTCGCGAACAAACTCTACCGCAAATGTCAACACACCAGATACGCGATACTTATACATGATACTAAACATCGATAGTTTACACTAAAGAACAATTTCCTAGCCGTTCAAAAATACCAAACAGGCTTGTAAAAAAGCCCATTTTAAGACCTCAAATACACAATACTACATGATAAAACAAGCGTAATAAAAGGCTAAAAACGACTTAATCAAGATACACAGTCAAACTCCCGTACTACACAACAGTAATATAAACAAAGCTGTATAACCGGAATGGGGCTGCAGAATATTAAATTAAACATTCCTCAATATATATTTTGGGATTTTGGTTTGTCAGAATAAAGTCAAAAAATACATAAATTAATCGCTCGACTTTTCCTTTAAATACAGACATGAGAAACATGAGGAAGGATAAAGAAACATACGTATGTCTTGAAAGGATAATTATAGATTGTACCAAACGGAATTTACTATGATGAGAGGAAAGTCATGTCACTGTTCATAAGCATCTAGCATTTCCAAAACATTTCCGACATTCCATAATAAAACCTACCCCAACAGAATTGATTGAATACCACACAAGTTACATTCTTCATTGTAGATAAGTAAAATAATAGAAATACAGATATTATTATATTTAAAAAAAGCTTTAAGAAGATAATAATTATATACTAAATAGTATTATAGTGATTCTTTTAAAGAAGAGAATTCTTCATTAATTAAAGTAGTGGATAGGGGAATCGAACCCCTATGCCAAGATTGAGAATCTTGTATCCTAACCATTAGATGAATCCACCAAATATGTGCATTACAAGAATAATGCGGAAGCTGGGGGATTCGAACCCCCGGTACGTTAAACACGTACGGCAGTTTAGCAAACTGCTGGTTTCAGCCACTCACCCAAACTTCCTTACCGGTCATTTCGAATCACCGAAGCACTAACTCTTTAATGCGAGTGCAAAGGTAAGCATTTTTTTTATACTGACAAATTTTTAGGACACTTTTTTTTAAAAAATGAAGAAATTATAATTTTCACCTAATAAATACTATAGTTACAGTTTTATATAATATCTAAGATTGTGCATTAAAGAAACATCCGGATGGAATATATATATTAAATCTTTCAGGAGGAAATCAGGACGAAAAGATATTTCTTCAAAATATTTTTTCTTAGATATATAACAAACGTAAATTTCCCTGTTACGAAAAGATTTCAATTCTGCATAGCCAGAATATTCCATTAATAAATCTTCACGTGTAATAGGACGGCCTGAGTCTGACATTATCAGCCATATATCTGATTCCCCTGCATTATCAATTACAAATTCTGGCGATAATGACAACGATCCACTATGCATATCACTAGAAAAGGCATATTTAATATTTGCATCATTAAACATCTTTCCCATTGAACTACGACCACCAGGGCAATACCAAACATCCCCAGTTTTACGTTCTGTAAGAATCATACGTTGAATTTTTGATTTCTTCGCTTTGTTTTTCAACTGACTATAACAACTATCAACAACATCAAACAAAGAATCCGCTTTTTCCCTACAACCCAAAAGTAATCCATAAAATTTCATCCATTCTGCACGACCGAGTGCAGATGTCTCCATATATTCCGCACACTCAATAATTGGAATTCCTGTTTTCTCTATCTGTCCATAACCTGCATTTTCAAAAGGGGAAAGCATTATAATATCAGGATTTAATTCTATTATTCGTTCTACCATCGGAATCATTGAACTACCACAATCAACAATCTTCCCTTTTTGTAAACCATCTTGCACAAATTCCAATTTCATATATTTCTTATCACATACCCCTTTTATAACATTACCAGCATTCAACCACGACAGAAGCTGGCAATGTGGAGCATTATATACTACACTAGATTTAACAGGAATATACACGACTGTTCCTTTTGGGATTTTTGTGACTTTTGAAGAATCTGCCCTATCAACCAATATATATCTATGTAATATTTCCCCTTCTTTCCAAGGATTCTTCAATTCAACAATAGAATAATATGGATATTTTACAATATTAATATGTTCTGCATATTTAAATCTTACCGAATCACCTTGTAATGCATTTTGACTCATCACTGTTACCGGTTTCTTACATGATATAGCTAAACACAAAATAAAAATAAAATCAAAGTAAATAACTAACTTCATAAATCACTATATAAAAATATAGTACAAAAATAATACATGTAAATAATATTACAAAATCATGCTATATCTTTCTAGAAATAATAATATAAATACAATGACCAAATATGTATAAAATAGAGATGACATTCAAATAATACAAAAAATGCTTAATATGAAAAATAAAATGAAAAATATTTTTTTTAATAAGTTTTTTCTATACCTTTGTGACACTCTAATAAAATCATAAACCTAATTAAAAACCAAACAATATGGCTGTAGAAAAAAGATACACTCTTGACGGCAGTTTTAGAATTAAAAAGGCTATACTATTTGCAATTGCCGTAATAATCATGTTAATTTTATGGAATATACCACTTGAATCTTTTGGTATAAATGGTTTAACTGTTATCCAACGACGAATAATAGCAATATTTGCATTTGCTACAATTATGTGGGTAACAGAAGCTATTTCACCTTGGGCAACCTCTGTTTCATTAATAGGTATACTTCTATTATCAACATCTGATAATGCATTCAATTTTCTCGTATCGGATATAGATAAAAGCCAACTTTTGGATCATGAAGCCCTTATGGCAACATTTGCAGATCCTATAATCATACTTTTTCTTGGAGGTTTTATATTAGCAATTGCAGCCACAAAATCTGGACTTGATGTATTATTAGCTCGCACATTATTAAAACCATTTGGTACAAAAAGTGAAAATGTATTATTAGGATTTATTCTTATCACAGGTATTTTTTCAATGTTTGTGAGCAACACGGCAACAGCAGCAATGATGCTGACATTCCTAACCCCGGTATTTAAAGCTCTGCCTCCAGAAGGGAAAGGTCGTGTTGCATTGACATTAGCAATTCCTGTGGCTGCAAATATTGGTGGTATGGGTACAATTATAGGAACGCCGCCAAATGCAATTGCAATCAAATATCTCAATGATCCTAATGGACTGAATATGGGATTGGGATTTGGAGAGTGGATGCTATTCATGACACCATTCGCACTTGTTCTTCTAATAATTGGCTGGTATCTCTTAAAAACATTTTTCCCATTTAAGAAAAAAACTATTCATCTTGAAATAGAAGGAGAGGTAAAACATAATTGGCGTACCAATGTTGTTGCCATAACTTTTATTTTGACCGTAGCACTATGGATATTTGACAGATGGACAGGCGTTGGTGCAAACACTGTTGCAATGGTTCCAATTGCAATATTTGCATTTACAGGAGTTGTTAAGGCAAGAGATTTACAAGAAATTAACTGGAGTGTTATTTGGATGGTTGCCGGAGGTTTTGCTCTTGGTCTTGCCCTCAATGAATCTGGCTTAGCTGAAAATGTAATAAAAAGCATCCCGTTCGGTTCTTGGTCTGCAATAGCAATATTAATAATATCTGGCATTATATGTTATATTCTATCAAACTTCATATCAAATACAGCTACAGCAGCTCTTCTTGTACCAATTCTTGCTGTTGTATGTAAAGGCATGGGATCATCACTTGACAGTATTGGTGGAACTCCAACAGTTCTTATTGGTATTGCAATTGCAGCATCTATGGCAATGACACTTCCAATAAGTACTCCTCCAAATGCCATTGCTCACTCTACAGGACTGGTTAAACAAAATGAAATGATTAAAATAGGACTTTCAATAGGTATAATTGGTCTAGTGTTAGGATATATTATGCTTTATATTCTTGGCATATCACATGTTTTATAATTGCATAACTAAAAAACAAATACCACAGTAAATAATTCAATTACTGTGGTATTTGTTTTTTATATTATATATTTTTATACAAACTCAAATCAATATTTTTTTCGTCATTCATATAATTCAAAGCTGCACCTATTGCCGTACAAAATTCAGAATATTTTGGAATTCTAAAATTTACGCCATACAATTTTTCTGTAGCAGGAAATACTAATTTACATTGTGGCAGCAATGTAAGATTGCCTATCATAACAAATTCTTTTATTCCACTTCCCAAAGAAGATAATATTGATGCGCTACATATTGATTGTAGAACCATCCAGATTAGCCCAAGAGCAAGGTCCTCTCGCGAAGCATCACTTTTTGCATTACCAAACAAAGATGCTATAGCATTCATTGGTAACCCGGGTAAAGGATTCAGACTGATATCTCCAATTAAAACGTTAATATGTGACAAATCACCATGTTCAGCAAGTGCAGCAACCTGCTTGATATCATCTGTATTCAGCAATAATCTTGACAAGCCCTGTAATGTACCACCTCCAATGCCAATTCCTCCAACATGCACAATTTCTTCATGATCACATTTAACAATCGAAGTTCCTGTACCCATACTTACAACCATCATACGTTCCAAATCTGTCTCATAGCGTGCTCCCAAACCATTGGCAATAAACTCTTCCGACTTGCCTGTGGGTAATCCATAAACAGCCTTGTCTATATATGCAGCCCCAACTCCAGTAAGCATGACCTTCTCCACATCATCCAACTGTATCTTATTGTCATAAAGATATTTTCCAAAAGCTCCATAAAGGGATGTTATCGGATCTGTAGCCCTAATACGAATAGGAGACAAGACTCGTCCCTCTTCATTTATTCCAATTATCTTTGTTGTACTTATACCAACATCAATTCCAATTACTATTTTCATATCCTCTTTGCATATTTTTATATGTCAATGACATAATACAAATTCATCTATATATATAATACTTTGCATTACTTGCTTCGCAATATTGTTCAAGCTGTCTAATTATTAAATCAGAAGTTTCCGATACGCTATTTTCATTCCCATCATAGCCGTTAACAAGAACCATCAGATGTTTAGTCTCAAGTCCAACTTTGGTTCTCTCATTATCACTTGTAGGTGTACCTACCCCACCTTTACTATCACGATATACTGGCAATCCTGCAATATTTATCATGCCACGACCAATTCCTTCATAAGGCTCACCATCATGTCCTATACCTAACACCAGAGTATCACCATAAAATTTGTCTGAATCAAATGCCCCTAAACTATAACCAGACATCATACTTGCCATATTTGTAAGATCAACAAGGGTGTCTCTCTGATACAAATTCTTGCCTTGAAGAACTCTACGCGCAAGAGCTTCTGCCGCGGGTCGATATCTTGAGGGGTCTTTTCCACATATTTTATAAACTTCACGAGTAGCAGCTATTGCAGGTACAGACTTGAGCGTTTCTGTCGTATAACGTCTTTTAATAATATGACACATTTCATCTATCTCTAGCCACAAAGCATTACTATAAGGTGTATTTTTGACAGTAGCTTCAATACAGGATCCGACAAAAACAGGACATATATTCTTTATTTCCTTCGATACAATTATCTTCATACACAACCTTATAATAAATTATTCATTCTAACATTTTAAGGAAAGTTTCCTCATCTATAATCCTGACTCCAAGCTTTTCCGCCTTCTGTAATTTTGCAGGTCCCATTTTATCACCAGCAAGAACAAAAGTAGTCTTAGCACTTATAGATGAAACATTTTTACCACCATTCTTTTCAATTATCATCTTATACTCATCACGTGTATGAGTTGCAAAAACACCACTAATAACAATACTCATTCCATTAAGTTTGTCTGTCGTGTTTTCTTCCGAACTTTCCTCAATACTCATCCGTAATCCGTAATGTTTCAGACGCTCTATAATCTTTCTGTTTTCATGCGAAGCAAAATAATCGATAACACTACGTGCCATTACATCACCAATTCCGTCAACAGCCTTGAGTTCCTCCTCTGTAGCTTCCATTAGAGCATCCATATTCTTAAAATAGCGAGCCAGCAATTTAGCAGAAGTTTCACCGACAAATCTAATACCTAAAGCGAAAACAACTCTTTCGAATGGAACAGACTTTGAAGCCTCTATGCCATTCACTATTTTTTTTGCAGAACGCTCACGATTACCATCTCCATTAATATCTTCTACGGTTATATCATATAAGTCGGCGAAATTTCTAATCAACCCTCTTCGATAATACTCATCCACAGTTTCCGGACCTATAGAATCAATATTCATTGCTTTACGTGCAATAAAATGTTCTATTCTCCCCTTTATCTGAGGTGGGCACCCTGAATCGTTTGGACAATAATAGGCCGCCTCTCCATTATACCTTATAAGTTCTGTGCCACATTCTGGACAATGTGTGATAAATGTGGCCGGCAAGATATGTGCATCACGCTTATCATATGCAACACCAACAATTTTGGGGATTATCTCCCCACCCTTTTCTACATACACATAATCTCCTATATGCAGATCCATTTTTTTTATGAAGTCTTCATTATTCAATGTTGCACGTTTTACAGACGTTCCTGATATCTGCACCTCATCAAGACAAGCCACAGGAGTAATCTGCCCAGTACGCCCTACCTGGTATTTTATATCAGTAAGCTTTGTACAAGCACGTTCTGCTTTAAATTTATATGCTATCGCCCATCTTGGACTTTTCGCCGTATATCCCAACAAACGTTGTTGTCGTTGAGAATTAACCTTCAATACGATACCATCAGTTGCAACAGGCAGATTTTTGCGCTCTACATCCCAATATTTTATATAATCATATATTTCATCCAAAGAACTTACCTTACGCATGGCATCACTTATCTTAAATCCCCATTCCGCAGCTTTTTGCATATTCTCAAAATGGCCATCACACGGAAGATTTTCTCCAAGTAAATAATAAAGATAACTATCAAGATGCCGACTTGCAACCAGTTTAGAACTTAAGCTCTTCAATGTACCACTTGCAGCATTCCGAGGATTAGCAAACAAAGGTTCCTCTGCCAGTTCACGCTCTTTATTCAGATGATCAAATACATTCCATGGCATAAGAACCTCACCACGTATCTCAAATTCTCTCGGGTAATCTCCTGGTTGTAGTACAAGCGGAATACTACGTATCGTACGGACATTCGTTGTAACATCATCACCATGTACACCGTCACCACGGGTCACCCCCCTTATAAGCTTTCCGTCAATGTATATAAGAGATATAGATAAACCGTCAAACTTTATCTCACAACACACATCAAATTTCTCTCCATCTAATCCACGACAGACACTATCATACCATGACGCCACATCTTGTTCATTGTAAGTGTTCGACAACGACAGCATTGGATATTTGTGTTCAACCTGCTCAAAATTGCCATTCAAATCGCTTCCAACACGTTGCGTAGGTGAATTGGCATCATATAATTCTGGATGACGCTGTTCAAGCTTCTGGAGTTCATTCATTAGCGAATCAAACTCAAGATCTGTTATAATAGGATCGTTGTAAATATAATACCTAATATTATATTCATGCAACAATCGTCTTAATTCTTCTATACGTTCTTTCTCATCCATACAATTAATTCTTTTTAACTAGGAATTTATCTATACGAGCGCCATCCATATCTACTATCTCAAAACTGAACATTTTCCAGTCAAAATGCTCTCCACAGGTAGGAATATGTTCTAATGTGTTTATGCACAACCCGGCAACTGTTTTATAATCCTCATTCTCGTACAATTCCTCTTCATTGAAATATTTAAGAAAATCAAACATTGGACACTGTCCGTCAACAAGCCAGCCATCACCATTAGAGCGTGGAACAATCTGTTGTTCAAAATCATGTTCGCTCGGCATATTACCAACAAGACCTTCAAGGATATCTTTCAAAGTAACAATACCCACACACGAACCAAATTCGTCGCATACAAGTGCAAAACCAGTATGTTGTAATTTCATTAACTCCAATGCCTTATATACGTCCATATTTTCATATATAAACGTCGGCTCTGCAACAATAGTATCGAGATTGAAATCTGGTTTATCAAGAGTAAAAAAGAGATTTTTCAAAGAAACAACCCCCTTAACATGATCCAAATCCCCATCTGCTACAGGATATACGGCAAACATATCTTCTGCTATTATATCCTTCACCTGTTTGGCTGTCATAGTATTATTCAACCAAACCATATCATTTCTAGGAGTCATGATAGCATCCACTTCAAGGTCTCCTAATAAAAACACTCTTTGTACAATATCATGCTCTACAGGTTGTACCTCTCCATCTTCCGTACCCTCTTTTACTATAGATTTTATCTCCTCTTCCGTAACTTTAGACTCTTTATTCTTAAGCCCTAAAATATGAAAAAGAAATGCGGTACTTCCAGAAAGTAAGCACACAAAAGGTGATGCGATCCGTGAAAGCATATACATAGGACGTGCTACAAACTTTGCTACATTTTCTGCCATACAAAGCCCAACACGCTTAGGTAAGAGCTCTCCAAAAATCAATGTTAGATAAGTAACAAGAATGACGATCATTGTCTGAGCTACGGCAGGAGCATAACCGGGCGACATTCCCATCGATATAAACCAATCCTTAACTATCAGAGCAATTTGATTTCCTGAATATATGCCAGTCAAAATGCCAATAAGGGTTATCCCTATCTGAATTGTAGAAAGAAATCTATCCGGTTGCTCAGCAAGCTTTAATGCTGTCTCTGCAGAACGGCTACCTTTTTTAGAATCAGCCCCTAGTTTTGACTTACGAGCTGATATCAGAGCGATCTCTGACATTGCAAAAATTCCGTTCAAAACAATCAATCCAATAATAATAAAAATTTCACTCATATATTATTTCACTTTATCCGTATATGTTTTTAATGTAAATTGAACTTTGCTTTACGCATTATGACATATATTACAACTGGTGCTCCTATAAGGGGAGTTACAGCATTAATAGGTATTATCCCTTTATTTCCTGGTAGATTACACATAAAATTACAAGCAAGTGCTACCATGCTTCCCATCAACACCGTAGCAGGAAGAAGCAATCTATAATCATTAGTACGCATAAGCATGCGAGAAATATGCGGAACAGACAACCCAATAAAAGCTATCGGGCCACAGAATGCCGTTGAAACAGCAACAAGTAATCCTGTAATGAACAATACTGCATTACGCAATCTTACTACATTGACACCAAGATTTTCTGCATATGCATCTCCAAGAAGAAACACATTAAGAGGTTTAATCAATAATGCGGATGCAACTACTGAAAGTACAACTATTATAGAGAATAATGGTAAATATACAGATGATACACTACTGAAATTTCCCATTCCCCATACGACATACGACTTGACTCCTTCATCGGTAGCAAAAAAATTAAGCATGGTTATGGCAGACGATGCAATATAACCTATCATTATACCGATGATAATAAGTAGTATACTATTTCTCACTTTTGTTGCTACGAACAGAATAAGAAAAGTCATGAACATAGCCCCCAAAAATGCGGCCAAGAATATTGCAACAAAACCAGCAAGACAGAATACAGAACTCACCATGCTCCCGCCCCAAAGAAGCATAACAAGTGCAACACCTAATCCTGCCCCACTACTAATTCCGAAAACAGAAGGGTCTGCCAAAGGATTACGGAAAACCGTCTGAAGCAACAACCCGCTCAAAGAAAGAGACGCTCCACACAATACGGCAGTGATAGCCTGAGGTAGACGAGAATCAAGGACAATAAACCGCCAACTAGACTTCACAGCTTCTTGCCCCATTATTATCTTAAAAACTTCCTTTGACGGAATACTCACAGACCCAATAAAAAGGTTGAGAACAATAACAGCAATCACTCCGCCTACCAACAAAAGAATCAATAGACCGCCTGCTTTCATATCCGTTCAAGATAAAATTTTGAAAGGACAGGAACAACCACAATTGGAATATCATCTTTCATCTGTATGCATACATTAATTTCACATATATCGGCACTAATAATACCCAATCCGGACAAATATTATCCGTAAATGGTTCAGATTTTCAATACCTTCAGTATATTCGTTATCTTTTGTAATGTGGTAAGACGTGTCGGCACAAGTGGCAACCTGAGGATATTTTCAATAAATCCCATCTCATGAAGAAGTGCCTTTACTCCAGCGGGATTACCGTCTACGAAAAGCAAAGAATACAGTTCTGTAAAACTGTGATGTATCTTTCTGGCTGGCTCATATTCACCTTTAAACTCAAGCCTTATCATTCTCGAGAACTCCTTTGGTAAAGCATTGCCAATTACAGATATAGCACCAGCTGCTCCGCTTGCCACCATCGAAAAAGTGAGAGCATCATCGCCACTCAAAACATCAAAATCGGCAGGCTTATTTTTTATAATCTCATCTACCTGTTCAAGACTACCAGAGGCTTCTTTTATAGCGACTATATTTTTACTGTCATTTGCAAGTCTTACTGTCGTTTCTGGTTTCAAATTCACTCCTGTACGTCCAGGAACATTATAAAGAACAACAGGCAACGGACTTGCCTCCGCAACAGCCATAAAATGGCGATAAAGGCCTTCTTGAGAAGGTTTATTATAATATGGACACACACTCAAAATTCCATCGATGCCAGTAAGATCCGTGGTATGCAAATCTTCAACCACAGCCTTCGTATTATATCCACCACATCCCATCAATATCGGAATGCGTTTACTGTTTATATCAACAATAAAATCCTTTATTTTTTGTTTTTCCTCCTTCGACAGGCAGGGGGCTTCACTGGTTGTTGCAAGAATACAAAGAAAATCAGCTCCATTTTGAATCTGATATTCCACAAGTCTTTTCAACGAATTATAATCAACATCGCCATTTTCTGTAAAAGGTGTTATTAAGGCCACTCCTAAACCTCTGAAGATATTTCGTGCCATATTCTATATTTACTTTCAATTTACCTGCAAAGATACTATATAAAAACGAAACTTTGAAACCGTTTTAATAAAAAAATTATAATTGGTAACATATAGCACATTATGATTACATATCCACACAACAAAGTATGTACAGGTAGCATTATGTCAAACTTATCGGATAATATTAACAAAACGTGTAACGTATCAACGACTTCCTATATAGAGGAATATCATTCCCAATAATACGAAGAAAAGGTCGACAACCTTTCCCTTGAGATTTTTTTCGTGAAAAAACAAGGCACCAAAGAAAAAACTGACAATAACACTGCCACGTCTAATCATAGAAACAATGGATATCATTGAATCTGGCAGACTTAGTGAATAAAAATATATGAAATCTGCCGCACTCAAAAATATGCTTATAAAAATAATACTCCAGTGCCAGTGAAATGACGTAGTTCGATGACGTAACGGCCACCATATCAAAATAAGCATACATCCCATCATGACGCACTGATACAGGTTGTACCAACTCTGCACAAACATACGTGACAATCCTACACCGCCATTATCTGGCGATGCCATAAGATATTTGTCATAAAGACCACTCATCGCCCCAAACAATGCAGCAAGAACAAGAAAGAAAATCCATTTGTTATGTCCAAAATCAAGTCCCTCTTTCTTTCCACTTCGACTGAGCATAAAAAACGACACAATTGCAAGTATGACACCAATCCATTGATATACATTAAGGGATTCTCCAAATACTAATATCGCACCCAATAAAACCATTACCGGACGTGTCGCATTTATTGGACCAACAATTGTAAGCGGCAGATGCTTCATGGCAAAATACCCAAACAACCACGACAATAACACTATAACACTCTTCAGAACCACATATTTATGAAACTCCCAACCACATATTGGAACATAAAATGAACTCTCATCAAGCACCGAAGATGTCGCAGATATGACAATAAAAGGTAAAAATAATAGAGAGCATATCAATGTATTGAGAAACAGTACAGGAAGTACAGCATTACCAGACAAGGCTTTTTTCTTAAATACATCATAAAAGCCCAATAGCGTAGCTGAAACAAATGCCATTAAAAGCCACATATATACAAAACTTTAAATGCAAACATTGTCAATATTCTACATTTTCGAGAAACAAAGCATTACCAGGCATACTCTCTCCGGCAGCAGAACGATTACGACCAGCTACAATATCGTCAAACTCAGACAATGTGATCCTATTACGTCCGACATCAATCAAAGTACCCACCACAGCTCTCACCATATTTCTCAAAAAACGATTGGCAGAAATTCTGAAATGCCATCTGTACTCACCATCACGTACCCACTCAGCCTCATAAACTTTACATAAGGTTGTCTTAGCATCCGAATGACTCTTACAGAAAGCACCAAAATCCTCTACATCCAGCAAATGCCTTGCTGCCATATTCATTTTATTAAAATCCAAATCATAGTGCAACTCACAAGAATAATATCTGCAGAAAGGATCCTTGCAAGTATGTATATAGTAATGATATGTACGGGATTTCGCACTGAAACGCGCATGCATATCATCATCTACACGTTCTATCTTTGAAACAGAAATATCCGCTGGAAGTATCCGATTTAACTTGTATGAAAGATTTATACAATCAAACGACTTTTCTGTGTCAAAATGTGCTACCATCTGTCGTGCATGAACTCCAGAATCAGTCCTTCCTGCTCCAACAACAGATACAGTTTCACGCAATATCAATGACAATGCGTTCTGCAACATTTCCTGCACAGAACGTCCATTCGGCTGAATCTGCCAACCATGATACAACGTACCATCATAAGACAAATAAACAAAATATCTGTTCGTCATTTCTGCTTGCCCCGCTTATTAACAGCCTTTCTGAAAACCTTTCTATGGAACTTATCTTCAGAACGTATTATACGGAACACTTTTGATGCTGGTAGTATCTGCATGAACTTTTCATGATACTCCCTCTGGCATCTCTTCATCTCTATATCATTAGAATCATTGCGTCTTATAGCCTCTGCACAAGCTTTATCATCATTAAAATCAATATGACGCATAAACTTATTCTTGTCAAGAATATTCCTCTGCTTCCTCCGCATCTCACGATATACAGGAAAGAAACGAGCAGACTCCTCAGGTGAAAGGCATGCATCAGTAGTGATAAACTGCTCCAACTCCGTCTCAAAACGTTCCGGACTGAAACGTTGACGTTCCTGCGCATTTGCATAAAAACATGTCAGGCAAAGAAACGACAGTATTAATACAATTCTTGTTTTCAAAATATATTTGTTTTTAATTTTCTGATAATAATGCATATATATCATCATTGTCCATCATGCCATAGTCTGTCACATAATCAACAACATCATAATAAGCATCGTATGTAACAGAAGACTGAAGTCCATGATCTGTCTTCTTTTGAGTTTTATCCAAATATATTGCCACACTGAATAAAACTGCGCAGAAACATGCTGCAGCTGCAACATATCTTATTCGCCATACAGAAGGTTTATTCGGTTCATGCGCAATCTCTAATTCTCTATCTGGAAGTTTGTCCAATATTTGAGATGCAAAATCCTCAAAGTACCCATCCGGCACCTTAAATGGTCTTTTGTTTCCAAATTGCGTCTTTAAAAATTTATCTTCAGTGTTCATAGATATATCGTTTTGTAAATTTGACGTATATATATCCCGAAAGTTTAATCATGTGACTTAAAATATTCTGTTATTTTCTTCACAGCAATATGATAGCTTGCCTTCAACGCACCCTCTGTAGTATTAAGCATCTTACTCATTTCAGAGTATTTCATCTCATCATAATATCTCAGATTAAAAACAACCCGTTGTACTTCAGGTAATGTGGCAATAGCCTGTTGAAGCAATGCGACTGTTTCATCACCATCAAAATAATCATCTGCCATCAACCGGTTTGCAAGAGTATCATCTGTATCTGCCTCAAAAACAGCAGAAGACTTTTGTTTTCTTATAAAATCAAGCGATTCATTGATTGCAATACGATAAAGCCATGTTGAAATTTTTGCTTTATTCTGAAAATCATCCAGACTTTTCCAAGCTTTTATAAAAACATTCTGCAGAATATCATTAGCATCATCATGATTCAATACTATATGCCTTATCTTCCAATACAAAGACTCACTGTATTGATTCACAATATCGGAAAATATTTGTTTCAAATCATCCGATGTCCTGCATGATATGTCTGTTTTATTCGTTTGATCCATTTCACATAAAGCGCTTCAATTGCTCATATATCACTTGATCATATCCATATATATCACTATACTCTCTGACTTCATTGTTTTCTGCAGGGTATATCGTATAATATGTTATAAAAAGAGGAACAGTTGGCTCCACCTTCAAACTGTTGATATACAACTTCTTATTTATGGACGTGACGCTTTCCTTTTTTTTATCTTCGGAATCACCCTCATTATATCCATCTAGATGAACCGGAGCTGTCATTGAATAATTTATTTTTTTTATCACATCTTCATCCCTCTCTGACAACATGAAAACAGCCAGATCAAACGGCTTTTCCACCCGAATACATCCATGAGACGCTCTACGATCTATTCTGGCAAAAACTCCAGGACTGGAAGTATCATGAAGAAAAACAGAAAAATTATTATTGAATCTAAATATCACTCGTCCTAACGAATTTCCTGCTCCACCTTCTTGTATCACCCGATATTCATTAGACAAAAGCATATCCTTGGTTACTTCAGACAATTCAACACGTTCTCCCGATTTTCTTTCCATTACATAATAATTATTTCTAATGAAATAATCATCATCATGAATATGGCGTACAATATCCTTTCTTATTATACTTTTAGGGATAACCCATTTGGGATTAAAATCAAGTCTGTTTATTTTACTCGACAATAGAGGCGTTTTTGTTGAAGCCTTTCCATAAATGATTTTCATAGACATTCTGTCCTTTTCATTCACAGCTTCAAGCGTCTGTGAAGGAAGATTTATGAAAACATATTTTTCATAATTCTCAGGATAATCATCCAATCGCCATCTTGCCCGCTCTATATTACACAAATATTTTATCTTTAATTGCTTGTTACACTTACCAAGACGCAACAAAAGTGAGTTATATATATAATTTTGCGGACGTGAATCTGAAAGGAATATTCCAACACTATCATTCACTATCTTACGAAATGCTTCATTATAAAATGCTCGGTTGGGGTGACGCATAGGTATGTCATAAAGACATTTGTACCTAACATTAACCGTATCCGAATCATCTACATCCAATGTATTAAGAACCGTTGTCGGATTCACAAAACCAAAACGCTGTCCTGCGCAATATCGTATATACGCTTTTGTCAAGTAATACTCCAAACGGACAATTATAGAATTTATATTATCAGAATCATCAAATTCAAGATTCCTCAATATTTCAACATCATTCCGAATCTGTGAACAGTAAAATTTTTCCGGATCAAAGCCAATATGCCCGATATCACTTATATATCTCAACAAAGTATCAGCATTTGCACTTACACCATTACGGGTAATCCACAAAAAACTTCCTGAATTTTGATAATACTTTCTAACAAAAACATCCAACTCACTTCTGTCTTTATCACTCATAACCAACCGGCGCATTTCTTTTCTCAACAAAGAATTATCAACAGAATATCTTTCTGAACTTATTTCTGAAAAATATTCTAACGACAAACCAGCATTATACTTTCTTTCATTACAAGAACATACAGAAAGTATCAATAAAAAAAGCGATATAATATATCCTATGAAACGCAAAATATTTACCTGATAGATATTTTACGTACTGTTTTTCCTACTTGTAAGATATAACAACCTTTCGGCAGATCAAGATCATACAGTTTATCAGCACTATCAATCTTAACTGTCTTAACACGCACTCCGGCTACATTATAAATAGAAAGAACACAACCATTTGCACCAGTAACACGAACAGTAGAACCATTAACAGTAATTGTCATTTCTGCAACAGAAGCATCAATGGTTGACAATTCTGCATCCGACATAGCAAAGACAGGTGTACCTACAACAAAAAGTGCCACAAAAAGTATGCTGAGTATATATTTTATCATATTGTTAAAGATTATTCAAACGCAAATATAATAATTTTCAATATAATACATAAAATAATGAGCGAATGCGGCCAAATCATTTATATTTATTTAACTATACATCAATTACTAACCCTTCATAACTCAAAATGCTATTGGAAAACACATTTTTCGCTTCTGCCAACAATTTTTTTTCATCATCATAACGCGCACTATAATGCCCAAGCACAAGTGTGCCAACTCCTGCGTCCACAGCCACCCGAGCAGCCTGAGCAGCAGTACTATGACAATACATCTGCGCCATAGTTTCATCTTCGCTTAAATATGTCGATTCATGATACAGAACACTAACATCTTTCAAAGATTCATAAAGCGAAGGTATATATCTTGTATCACTGCAATATGCATAACTGCGTACTGGCCCAGAAGGTCTTGTCAATCTCGTGTAAGGAACAACATTACCTTCTTCATCTATCCAGTCAGTCCCATTCTTTATATTATTAAACTGCGAAACAGGAACTTTATAAAAATCCGCCATGTCACGCAGGATATGAGGTAATGTAGGTTTCTCTCGGAATATAAAACCACAACATGGAACACGATGCGACAGAGGAACAGTTTCAACCGTCAGGCTTCTGTCTTCATATATTATTTTTTGCACTGTCGTATCGATATCGTGGAAAACAACATCGTACTCAAATCCATTACAGAAAAAATCCATCTGCATCTCCATTATCTTCCTAAAAGCGGATGGTGCATATACGTGAAGCGGAGCAGTACGCCCCAACATTCCGAAAGTGGAAATCATCCCAATCAGTCCAAAACAATGATCACCATGAGCATGCGATATAAACACTGCATTTATTCTGGTAAACTTGATTTTTGAACGGCGCAATTGTGTTTGAGTTCCTTCACCACAATCTACCATGAAATACTTACCACGTATCTCTACGACCTGTGAAGACGGATTATGCTTAAGTGTGGGCAAGGCGCTTCCACAACCAAGAATATGTACCCTGAATGACTCCATATCTTATCAGAAAACGTTTTATTGCTGCCTTTTATATACAAATATTCCATCATTATTCTCAAGATACAAAGAATCTGCACCTAGAGAATTTATATCAAAAGTGTCTTTGTTCAACAGTAAATGTCCGTTGAATATCTTCCATGATGTCCAAGATTTTGTCTCTGCCTTTACATTTGACTTTACAGTGCCACCTTCTTCTATTTCAAAATTTTTATCAATGCTCACCCATTTACCAAGCAACGTTGTAACATTGATAACCTTTGACGCCACTCTCTCGTCATTGACAAAAGTACCAACAACAGCCATTCTGTCACCAGCCATAAGCCCACCCTGAACATCTGCCGGCATATCATATTCGTCGAGAAGAGCGAACTCTAATGTGTCCCCAACATCTGTTATCAACTGCAACGTATGCATAGCTGTTCCTTCTCCACATACACCATAAACAGTTGTATCAGGTTCAACACTGTTTTTTTCTTCAACATTCAGAGATGTATTTTGTGCTTTTTTATCCAGACATCCAACCGTCATGCCTGACAAAAGTATTGCAATAATTATAAAGCAAAAATGTTTCATATCTGTCATAGTAATGTTGTATCTATATACTGTTATTTATCAAAAGAAAACATAACATACCTCTGATTACAACAGCTCATTCGCGTTCTAAAGCCTTTGCCTTGTTCCACAATTCATCCATCTCGCCAAGAGTCATATCCTTGATAGACTTTCCTTGCAAATGGCTCTGTTCTTCTATATAATTGAAACGACGAATAAACTTCTGGTTTGTATAATCCAATGCTGTATCCGGATTGAGTTTGTAGAGTCTACCGGCATTTATGATACTAAACAGAAAGTCACCATACTCCCTCAAGCTGCGTTCCTTATTCTCGTTCTTAAGTTCGTTCTTCAGCTCATCCAGTTCCTCTTCTACTTTGCCCCACACATCCTGTTTATCTTCCCAGTCGAAACCGACATTGCGTGCTTTCTCCTGTATGCGATAAGCCTTAATAAGTGAAGGAAGTGCATCCGGCACACCAGCCAACACACGCTTGTTGCCATCTTTTTCCTTAAGTTTTATCTGTTCCCAATTCTCTACAACCTCAGCCGAAGTCGTAGCATGTTTCAATTCTGCATCTTCTCCACTTTCCCCATAAGGCAGAGGCTTTGGATCAAAAGCACCAACTTGGGATTTATGATAAACATGCGGATGTCTGAAAATCAACTTATCCGTAAGCATGTTACACACATCTGCAATATCAAAACGATTTTGTTCAGAACCTATTTTGGCATAAAAACATACATGCAACAACACATCACCCAACTCCTTGCATATATTCTGACCATCATCTTTCAACAGAACGTCACACAGTTCGTAAACCTCCTCTATTGTATTTGGGCGCAGGCTTTCGTTTGTCTGTTTCCTGTCCCACGGACACTTTTCCCGAAGCGTATCCAACACATCAAGAAAACGCCCGAAAGCCTGCAGTTTTTCTTCTTTTGAATGCATAAATCTATTATTAGTTATGCAAATATACTACATTTCAATGTATTTTTACTAATTTTGCAACGTTTTTATGTAGAAAACTAAATAAATAATATATGGAATTGGCAAGTAAATATGATCCACAATCAGTGGAATCAAAATGGTATCAATATTGGCTGGACAACAAAATGTTCAGCAGTAAGCCGGACGGCAGAAAACCATACACCGTGGTTATTCCCCCGCCTAATGTAACTGGTGTACTCCATATGGGCCACATGCTCAACAATACCATTCAGGATATACTCGTGCGCCGTGCACGAATGGATGGCAAGAACGCATGCTGGGTACCCGGTACCGACCATGCGTCGATTGCCACTGAAGCCAAGGTCGTAAACAAACTTGCCCAGGAAGGCATAAGCAAGAAAGACATAACACGTGATGAGTTCCTCAAGCATGCATGGGACTGGACACATGAGCACGGAGGAATCATTCTTAAACAATTACGCAAACTCGGCGCAAGCTGCGACTGGGACCGTACGGCCTTCACAATGGACGAGACACGCTCAAAAGGTGTTATACAAGTGTTCTGCGACCTTTACAAAAAAGGATTAATATATCGCGGAGTGCGCATGGTGAACTGGGACCCGAAGGCACAGACCGCACTTTCTGACGAGGAAGTTATATATAAAGAGGAGCATTCTAAACTCTACTATCTGCGTTACATGGTTGTAGAAGAACCCGGCAAATACGCCGTTGTAGCAACCACACGTCCTGAAACCATTATGGGTGATACTGCGATGTGTATCAACCCGAACGATCCGAAAAATCAGTGGCTGCGCGGAAAACACGTTATCGTACCACTCGTAGGTAGACAGATTCCAGTGATAGAGGATGACTATGTTGATATAGAATTCGGAACAGGATGTCTGAAAGTAACTCCGGCACACGACATAAACGACCACGCCCTTGGTCTGAAACACAATCTCGAGACAATCGACATATTCAATGACAACGGCACAATAAGCGAGGCCGCAGGACTGTATGTCGGCATGGACAGAATGGACGTAAGAGTGAAAATCGAACAAGACTTGAAGGACGCCGGTCTCATGGAGAGAGTGGAAGACTACACCAACAAGGTAGGATTCTCAGAACGAACAAACGTACCTATCGAGCCTAAACTTTCAACACAGTGGTTCCTGAAGATGCAGCACTTTGCCGACATTGCACTGCCACCTGTAATGAACGACGAAATAAAGTTCTATCCGGCAAAATACAAAAACACTTATCGCCACTGGCTTGAAAACATCAAGGACTGGTGTATCAGCCGTCAGCTATGGTGGGGACACCGCATTCCAGCATACTATTTCATGACATCAGAAGGCAAACGCGACTTCGTGGTGGCCGAGACAAAAGAGGAGGCACTGCAAATGGCGCTGTCAAAAAATGCCACACTCACTGTTGACTCACTCGAACAAGACAGCGACTGTCTCGACACATGGTTCTCAAGCTGGCTGTGGCCGATTTCTGTATTTGACGGAGTTGAACATCCCGACAACGAGGAAATAAAATATTATTATCCGACGAGCGACCTCGTGACAGGTCCTGACATCATTTTCTTCTGGGTTGCCAGAATGATCATGGCCGGATATGAATATCGTAAGACCATGCCGTTCCGCAATGTTTATTTCACAGGTATAGTACGCGATAAATTGGGACGTAAAATGTCGAAGAGCCTCGGCAACTCCCCAGACCCACTGATGCTAATCGATAAATACGGTGCAGATGGTGTGCGTATGGGTATGATGCTCTCTGCACCAGCCGGAAACGATATTCTGTTTGACGAAAGCCTCTGCGAGCAGGGACGAAACTTCAACAACAAGATATGGAATGCATTCCGACTTGTTAAAGGATGGCAAACAACCGACACAGAACAACCGGAAATAAATGCGGCAGCTGTAGAATGGTTTGGAGCTAAACTCAGACAGACAAATGCCGAACTGAACGATCTGTTCCAGAAATACCGCATATCCGAAGCGCTCATGGCTGTTTATCGTCTTTTCTGGGACGAATTCTCCAGTTGGTATCTTGAGATGGTGAAACCGGCATACGGCCAACCAATAGACTCAGCCACATACGAAGCAACCCTTAAGTTCTTCGAAACATTACTGAAGATGCTCCACCCCTTCATGCCGTTCATCACAGAAGAACTGTGGCAGCACATATACGACAGAAAAGAAGGCGAATCCATCATGCGTGACAGATTGGAAGTAGCAGAACCTACTGACGCTGATGCAAACCTCTCTATAGGTATGGAAAGTGCGAGACAGATTGTAAGCAACATACGCACAGTGCGCAACCAGAAGAATATACCGCTGAAAGAAGAACTTGAACTTCACTGCATAGACGCCAACAATTACGAAAAGTATGCATGCATCATCAGCAAAATGGCAAACCTCAAAGACATAAAAGTAGTAAGTGCCAAGGATGCCTCGGCAGCATCGTTCATGGTGGGCACCGACGAATTTGCCATACCACTTGGCGACATGATAGATGTAAGCGCAGAGATAGAAAGACTCGAGGCTCAGCTGAAACATCTCGAAGGATTCCTCAACGGCATCAACAAGAAACTGTCAAATGAAAAGTTCGTAGCCAATGCCCCAGAGGCTGTTGTAGCTATGGAACGCAAGAAAAAGAACGACAGTGAAGAAAAAATTGCGGCAATAAAGGAATCTCTTAAAGCGTTGAAATAAATTTAATACATATAAGTATGTGCGTTTGCATTTGAGCAAACGCACATATTTTTATGCTCTATACATATATCCATTAGATGTTCATATACACCGGAATCTTTTCATAAAAGCCGTTCCTTCTTTACACTGTAATGATATTTAATGGGCTGCTGCCAAGAAAGAAGCTCGACAAAAACACAGATATAAATTCTTATTGTATTTCATTCTTTGAGCACTACAAATTCGGATATAATATTAAATCCTTGATTGACATACTACCCGTGACGCGCATTTTACGCAAATTCCCATTAATATTTATCTTTATGTCAATGTGTTTAACATTTCATTTTATCATTCCAGAGTAATAATCAACCGCAGATATATCCAGAAAAGACTACTTTGAGCGAATCACTAAAGCAATAACTGGCTATACATTTTACAAAATAGCCTTTATCGCATTTTGAAAAAGGCAATTTGATGGTATGATATGAACCATATAAGCAGCTAAGAAGGCCAATATAAGAGCCTAATACGGCACCTTTCGGATACTATGAAACGTACACCATACAAACAACTGTGTATCAACACATCACAGCACAATCATATTTATGCAATATTTTGCACAAATATGCAATCCACTCAACTCAATGTAAATTTTTAAATATTATCTTCAACTAAGATTTAACATCTACATCCTGGTTTTCTTTTTTTATATTATCACGAGTTTAACATGCGCTAACATAAAATCAGAAAGAATATACAAAACCGAGACCGAGATTTTCCTTGAATCTCCAAAATCCATGATCTTTATCGCGCGCTCTGCCATCATCAAAGTGCGGATATGCATAAAATTGACCGGAAAGATATTTATTAATACGGAAATTAATCCTATTTTCAAATTCCATAATACTATTATCATACGATGTATAACCACGGATACGGCTCCACCAGCTTATTCCATCGACTATATTCAACGTAAAACTTAGAGTAACTTCAGAACCATAAGTTATCTTAAAATGTTTTCCTTCTTCAATTCCATTCCTTGACGATAAATTCTTTCTGTCACAATATCTCATGTTACATGCCAATAGACCAAAGTGCGTAGAGCCGGTAAGTTTCCCCTTAAACCAATTAAAATTGTAATCCATACCAATAGATGGAGAAACAAATAATGGAGAAAGAAAATCTGTATTGACAAAATTAGAGTTTGCGTCAAATCCCCTCAACATCTGAGTCTCTGCTGTAACCTGAAAAGCATAATACCAATTCTTTATTGCCTGAATACCGATATTTCCTGTATACCTTATCTTATTTTCATTTGCCTTAAAGGTATGTACTGTATCTTCTGAAACATGTCTCAGATCCAACCGAAACTCGAATGTATTATTCCATTTGAATCCTTTCTTATTGTCATAGTTTGCCCAAAGTGTGACAAATCCTCTTATAGAAGAATGACTTTTATCATTTCCATCGTACCAGTTTTTTGTGGTATGATTATATTCAATATATAATTCTGTCTTTCCGGTAAGCTTCCAAAAATTAGGTTTCTTTACAATAATATCCACAGGCGCAACATCCGATTCTGTAACAGTCGGTGACACTTTGTCCACAATGTCAGCATCAGGGGTTACTGCAGAGCTTATTGGTGTACGTATAGTTCCTGCCTGATCAAGCTGTTTCTGTGACCCGAGAACAAGATCGGGACGATGCATATACACAGCAAGAAGAGACTTATCCGGCTCATCAAGAATTGTATCCGAACTTATATCAAATTGTTTCTTGGCTATATTATAATAAAATGTAAGCGGAGTGAAAAGACGATAATATCGTGCATCAAGTTCTTTTTCAATATTCAAGGATTCATTAAGACGCTGTAACGAATCAAGTTTAGATTTGTATATCTTCAGTGAGTCTGTGTAATTCTTAACGTACGTTGCAACAGAGTCACGCGGTTGCATCTTGACAGCAACCACTTGTATCTGCGCACTCGCACCAAATACAGACAAACAGAACAACAATAACAGTATATATCTAATATTCATATCCGAATTCCGTTTACCGCACAAAGGTAAGAATAAATATTTAAAGTTGTTTGTCTAATTCGCATTTTTGTACTAACTTTGCGCCTTGTATTACTTATGTGTTTTAACTAATTATATTCTTTTTATCGTGGCTGAAACAAAATACATATTTGTCACAGGCGGCGTAGTTTCATCGCTTGGCAAAGGCATCATTTCGTCATCAATAGGTAAACTCTTGCAGGCAAGAGGCTACAACATCACAATCCAGAAGTTTGACCCATACATCAACATCGATCCGGGCACTCTCAATCCATACGAGCACGGCGAATGTTATGTTACTGTTGACGGTACCGAGACTGACCTTGACCTCGGACATTATGAAAGATTCACCGATATACAGACAACCAGAGCAAACTCGCTGACAACCGGCCGAATCTATAAAGCCGTGATAGACAAAGAGCGCCGCGGCGACTTTCTTGGAAAAACAATCCAGGTGATTCCTCATATCACTGACGAAATAAAACGCAACGTAAAACAACTTGGTCGTAAACATGGCTACGATTTCGTGATTACTGAAATTGGAGGAACTGTAGGCGATATAGAGTCCACACCATTTCTTGAGGCCATAAGACAGTTGAAATGGGAACTCGGCAACAGAGCTTTATGCGTACACCTGACATATATTCCATACCTGAAAGCTGCTCAGGAAATAAAAACAAAGCCAACTCAGCATTCGGTAAAGGAACTGCAGAGCATAGGAATACAGCCGGATATCCTTGTATTACGTACAGAAAAGCACCTTAGCGAAAACATTCTGCACAAAGTTTCGGCATTCTGCAATGTCGGACAGGACTGTGTTATTCAGAGCGAGGACCAGCCCAGCATTTACGAAGTACCATTAGAAATGCAGAAACAAGGCCTTGATACAGCTATACTCCGCAAAATGGGAGAACCTATCGGTGAGACTCCGACACTCGGACCGTGGCGTAAATTCTTGGAGAGAAGAACAAATGCTACAAGCGAAGTGAAAATAGGACTTGTTGGAAAATATGATCTTCAGGATGCATACAAGAGCATAAGAGAAAGCCTTTCACAGGCAGGGACTTACAACGATCATAAAGTTGTGCTGACGTTCATCAATTCAGAAAAGATTACAGAAGAGAATGTTGCAGAAAAGCTTGCCGAACAGGATGGTATCATGATCTGCCCAGGATTCGGACAGCGTGGTATTGAAGGTAAAATCATCGCATGCCACTATACACGCACACACGATATTCCGACATTCGGCATATGTCTCGGAATGCAGATGATGGTAATAGAATTTGCACGCAACGTCCTCGGATACAAGGACGCAAACAGCCGTGAGATGGACGAAATGACTGAACATAATGTAATTGACATAATGGAGGAGCAGAAAAATATCACAAACATGGGTGGTACAATGCGCCTCGGTGCATACGAATGTGTTCTTAGACAAGGTTCCCGTGTCTTCGATATTTACAAAAAAGAACACATACAAGAACGCCATCGCCATCGCTACGAGTTCAATAATAAATATCAGAAGGAATACGAGAAGGCTGGCATGCAATGCGTAGGACGGAATCCTGAAAGCGACCTCGTAGAGATTGTCGAAATACCAGGACTTAAATGGTTTGTCGGAACACAGTTCCATCCTGAGTATCAAAGTACCGTGCTCAAGCCACACCCTCTGTTCATGTCGTTTGTAAAAGCAGCAATAGATAATAAAAACAAATAAGCGACAGGTCTTTAATTCAAAACATAATATATAGAAAAGTGGATAAAAATACTATTATAGGCTTTGTCTTAATAGCAGCCGTACTGATAGGATACGGCGTGTGGTCACAACCATCAGCTGAGGAAAGAGCGGCTATGGCACGTCAGGATTCTATCAATAATGTCGTAAAACAAAAGGCTGAGTTTGCCCAAAAGAAGGCACAGGAAAAGAAAATTGCAGAAGAAAATGCAAGAGCTCAGGACACAACTGCATTGTTTTATTCAGCTCTGAGGGGAAAAGAAGAAAAGATAAAACTCCAGAACAAAAGTATTGAAGTGACGTTAAACACAAAAGGTGGAACACCGGAGAAAGCTGTTGTCAAGAATTTCGCCGACTATAAAAACAACCCGAACGTCACTTTATTCGACAAGAAAGATCAGAGCCTTAAATTCATTCTCCTAGCAAAGGAAATGAACATCAATACAGCAGATCTGTACTTTACGCCATCAAATGTAACTGATTCAACCGTTACGATGACAGCAATAGCTGGTAATGGTAAGGACATAACAATCAAATACACCCTCGGCAAAGACTATCTGCTTCACATGGAATTTCTTGCAAATGGCATGGAAGGTCTTTTCTCACCCAATTATAGTATGATGGACGTAAATTGGAGTGACAAATGCCGCCAGCAGGAAAAAGGCTTTACATTTGAGAACCAGCACACAAGTCTTACCTATCATGACGTTGAAGGTGGAACTGATGAATTGAGCAGTACCGGAGAAGAGATTGGCAAGACCATTGAGGAAAAGATCGACTGGGTTGCATTCAAAAACCAGTTCTTCTCTGCGGTCATGATTGCAAAGAACGATTTCTCGGACAATTCGGTAATGACAAGTATACCACAGCAGAAGGGTTCCGGATACTTGAAACAATATAAAGCAAAAATGAAGACATTCTTCGATCCTACCGGACAGAAAGCTTCTGAGTTTGACTTTTATTTCGGCCCTAATGATTTCCGTCTTCTTCAGCGCGTAGAAAAAGAAGCAGGCTACGACAAGGATTTGGAACTACAAAGACTTGTTTACCTCGGATGGCCTATCATACGAATAATCAATCGCTGGTTCACAATTTACGTATTCGACTTCCTCACCAGCATGAACATCAATATGGGAATTGTTCTTATTCTCATAACATTGTTGCTCAAGGTAATAACCTATCCTTTGGTAAAGAAAAGCTACATGAGTTCAGCCAAAATGAGAGTATTGAAGCCGAAACTCGAAGAAGCTACAAAACAATTCAACAAACCGGAAGACCAGATGCAGAAGCAGCAGGCAATGATGGCTGAATACGCAAAATACGGCGTAAGCCCTCTTTCTGGATGTCTGCCAATGCTTATACAACTTCCTATTTGGATTGCTATGTTTAACTTTGTGCCAAACGCCATACAGTTGCGTGGTGAAAGTTTCTTATGGATAAAGGATTTATCTACATACGATCCAATCCTTGAATGGAACACCAACATCTGGATGATAGGCGATCATTTGTCACTGACATGTATTCTGTTCTGTGTATCAAACATTCTTTACTCAATAATGACAATGCGTCAGCAGAAGGATCAGATGGTCGGACAACAGGCAGAACAGATGAAGATGATGCAATGGATGACATATCTTATGCCAGTGTTCTTCTTCTTCATGTTCAACGACTATTCATCAGGTCTTAATTTCTATTATTTCACCAGTTTGTTCTGCAGTGCACTGATAATGTGGACACTCCGTAAGACAACAAATGATGAAAAGTTACTTGCAATACTTGAAGCTCGCTATAAGGAAAACAAAGACAATCCAAAGAAACTAAGCGGATTGGCAGCACGTCTTCAGGCAATGCAGGAACAACAGATGGAACTGCAACGCAAGCGTGAAGAACTTGAACGCAGACGGAACAGACAATAAACTATTTTAAAAGATATTCAGGCAGATTATGTAAAGAAGGATTTATCGTCCTGATTCAACATAATCTGCTTTTATTAAATACAAATAACATGAACGGATTTGCAACAATAGCCATTTCAGCATTAATGACATGCAGCGGAATACAGGCACAAACAATGATTGACAAAAGTGATATAAAATTAGAAAATGACCTGATGACCCCAGAAGCACTTTGGGCAATGGGACGAATCGGAGGCGCTGAAGCCTCACCGGATGGAAAAACAATCGTTTATCAGGTAGGATATTACAGTGTTAAGGAAAACAAAAGTCGTCAAGTAATCTATACCATAAGCAGGGATGGTAAAAATCAGAAGAAGCTCACACCAACAGGAAAGAGTCAAAGCGATGCCACTTGGATAGCCAACGGCAAACGTATAGCATTCCTACAAGATGGCCAGGTATGGTCAATGGCAATAGATGGAAGTGATTGCAAGCAGCTCACAAAATCATCTATTGATATTGAAGGATACAAATTCTCACCAGATGAGAAAAGTGTAATACTTATCAAATCGATAGCTTACAACGGAAGCATCAAGAAAAATCCAGATGATCTGCCACTGGCAACAGGAAGACTTGTCACAGACCTGAATTACCGACACTGGGATCATTATGTTGAATCAATTCCGCATCCATTCCTAGCAAAAGTGAACATAGATGGAATTGACGAAGGCACCGACATTATGGAAGGCGAGCCATACGAATGTCCGTTAGCACCTTTTGGAGGCGTAGAACAGCTCAACTGGAGTCCCGACTCAAAAACTATTGCTTATACATGCCGCAAAAAAGAAGGCCTAGCATACGCAATTTCTACTGACTCAGATATATATCTTTATGACGTAAACACTGGTAAGACAACCAATATATGCAAGCCTGAAAATTATTGTCCAATAGACGTCGACCCTACAAAATCTATGAAAAATCAGGCAATAAACAAACAAAACGGCGACTACAACCTCGGTTATGATGTAAACCCGACATTTTCTCCAGACGGGAAATATATAGCATGGCAAAGTATGGCACGCGACGGCTATGAGAGTGACCGTAACCGCCTATGTATCTACAACATTGCTGATAAAACAAAAAAATACGTCACCGAATCCTTTGATTCTAACGTTGACAGTTATTGCTGGACCACAGACTCGAAGAAACTATATTTCACAGGATGTTGGCATGCATGTATAAATCTATATCAGACGGACCTTGACGGTAAAGTAATGCAGCTGACAGATGACATAGCCGATTTCGGTTCGATATCTCTTGCCAACGATGGCAATACACTTCTTGCCACACGGCACAGCATGTCACAGGCTGACGAGATATACATTATTAATCCAGGCAAAAACATAAAGAAAACAAACATGATACAGCTGACATACGAAAACAAACACATATATGATCAGCTGCAAATGGGTGAAGTAAGAAAACAATGGATAAAAACCACTGACGGTAAAGACATGCTATGCTGGATTATTCTGCCACCTCACTTCGATGAAACAAAGAAATACCCGACTCTGCTCTATTGCGAAGGTGGTCCACAAAGTCCGGTAAGCCAGTTCTGGAGTTACAGATGGAACTTCCAGATAATGGCAGCACACGGCTATGTAATCATAGCTCCCAACCGACGCGGTCTGCCAGGATTCGGTTCAGAGTGGAATGAAAAGATAAGCGGAGACTGGACCGGTCAGTGCATGAAAGACTATCTAAGTGCTATCGACTACGCAACGACCAATCTTTCATATGTTGATAAAAATCGTCTTGGCGCAGTAGGTGCCAGCTTCGGAGGATTCAGTGTGTACTATCTCGCTGGCCATCACGACAAGCGTTTTAAATGTTTCATTGCACATGACGGTGCATTCAACCTTGAGTCAATGTATACAGACACAGAAGAAGCATGGTTCTCAAATTGGGAATACGAAGATGCATACTGGAACAAAGATCTCAGCGAAAATGCAAAGCGCACATATGAAAACAGTCCCCACCGATTTGTTGATAAATGGGATACCCCAATACTGTGCATACATGGCGAGAAAGACTACCGTATAAATGCTAACCAGGGCTTCGGGGCATTCAACGCAGCACGTATGAAAGGTATTCCTGCAGAACTACTTATTTTCCCAGACGAGAATCACTGGGTACTAAAGCCACAGAACGGAATACTGTGGCAGCGCACATTTTTCAACTGGCTTGACCGTTGGTTGAAAAAATAAAAATAAGAAAACAACAAATGTAAAAAATAAAATAACAAAAAATGACTGAAACAATTAAAAAAACTCTGAGAGACTCAGCAGCCGCACGATGGACGGTACTGTTGTTCTTGGCTTTTGCCATGTTCTGTTCATACATTTTCATGGACATTCTCTCACCTATCAAAGACCTTATGCAGTCAACACGCGGCTGGGACTCAACCGCGTTCGGCACCATGCAAGGTTCAGAAACATTCCTAAACGTATTCGTATTCTTTCTTATCTTCGCAGGAATCATTCTTGACAAGATGGGAGTACGCTTCACTGCAGTACTTTCCGGATTTGTAATGCTTGTAGGTGCGACCATCAACTGGTACGCCGTAACCGAACAATTCATGGGCAGCAATCTCGAGACATGGTTCAACAACAATCTTAACTACATCCCCGGATTCGACGAGCTCGGCATTTCTCCTTTTTATGAGGGCATGCCGGCATCAGCAAAATTTGCCGCTATCGGATTCATGATTTTCGGTTGCGGTGTCGAAATGGCAGGTATTACAGTTTCTCGTGGAATCGTAAAATGGTTCAAAGGTCGTGAAATGGCCCTTGCTATGGGTTCTGAAATGGCTCTTGCACGTCTAGGTGTAGCCACATGTATGATATTCTCTCCTGTATTTGCTAAACTGGGAGGTGACATAGACGTTTCACGTTCAGTTGCATTTGGAGTGGTTCTGCTGCTCATCGCCCTCATCATGTTTATTGTATACTTCTTTATGGATAAGAAGCTCGACGCACAGACTGGAGAGGCAGAAGAAAAAGACGATCCTTTCAAAATAAGTGATCTTGGAAAAATACTTTCAAGTGGAGGTTTCTGGCTTGTAGCACTGCTCTGTGTACTTTACTATTCAGCCATATTCCCATTCCAAAAGTATGCAGTAAACATGTTGCAGTGCAACCTTACATTCACTAAACTTTCTCCAGATTCGTTTTGGGCCACCAATACAGTAACTATAATACAGTATTGCATCATGCTCGTTGTAGCAGCCGCCGCATTTGCAAGCAACTTTGCAAAAAAGAAGTCACTCAGAGCAATATACCTTATAACTGCAGTCATAGCACTTGTCGTATTCTGCTACATGGGCTATATGCGTCAAAGCGCCGAAACAGTATTTGCAGTATTCCCGCTTCTCGCAGTTGGTATTACTCCTATTCTCGGCAACTACGTAGATCATAAGGGAAAAGCTGCAAGTATGCTTGTAATGGGCTCTGTGCTCCTCATCATCTGCCACCTCACATTTGCATTCATTCTTCCGGCATTTAAAGGCAACACCTCCGGTGGTATAATCATAGCATACCTCACAATACTTGTTCTCGGAGCAAGCTTCTCGCTCGTTCCAGCTTCACTTTGGCCGAGTGTCCCCAAACTGGTAGACGCAAAAATCATTGGTAGTGCATATGCACTGATATTCTGGATACAGAACATCGGATTGTGGCTGTTCCCACTCCTCATCGGAAAAGTACTTGACAAAACCAATCCACAACTGGTAGAAGACTTGAAGAATGGAGTAATAACACCCGAACAGGCCGCTGTGTCATACGACTACACAGCACCTCTTGTTATGCTTGCATGCCTTGGTGTGGCAGCTCTCATACTCGGTTTCGTACTCAAAGCAGTAGACAAGAAGAAGGGACTCGGACTTGAAGAACCAAACATCAAAGACTGATCCCAAGGCATCTTGTATAAAAAATACAAATGATGCTATAGACATAGCATATATCCAACAACAAATACACCGCTGGCAGTTTTATTGTCAGCGGTGTATTTTTATTATATCAGTAGACTCACATACTGTGTTAAACACATATATTCAATTACATCTAATACAAACAAGATATACATCTGATTAGATTTTAAATTAAATAGAATAAAGAATTTAACATTTTACATTCCTATTTAAGGAAAGAAATTATCATGTTTCGAATATCTACAAGCATAAAAATTTAATTACTACACACAAAAAGCCCGTAATACAAGACGATAAAACCGTTTTCAAGCTACAAAAAACGGGATTTCACTGAACAATATAGCCATTATCATCTCGCAATAAAGCACATATCACAATGCAAAACGGGCTGTTCGGCAAAATCAACGTATAACTATCAAAATCTCACTTTCTATAAACCGTTGATAATCATACAGAATCACTTCTGTTCAGCCTCCATCAGATAATCTTTTCTATGAAAAATCAAATATTTATATGGTATAAAAATAACAACAAATACAATTAATATAACAACTAAATCCTATGCGAATGTTAATTCTGCTGGAGATAAAAATGTCATAGCATAATAGTATCACTGCCATAAACGAAGAACAGACGTAAGACTTATACAGCCAACCGTCTGTTACTCTACCGCAAATATGCATTATTCATAATAATCAAGTTCGCTATATTTACACAGCAAGACTTGTATTAAGCAAATTCTCATTTGTACAAACAACGCGCAATCTGTATTTGCCACTATAAAATATACGCATCAACTTCTGAGCCTCATGTTCACCAGGAGATATACTAAGGGCAACATGTCCCATCGTACGTCGCAAATTCAGCTCAACACACGGATGCACCTTAAATCCAGTTCCACTGTTGTCAGCCACAACCATCATGTCTACTCCAAAAGGTCCTTTATAATATTCACCAGCCACACAGTCCATGCGTTCTGACACCAAAACGGCAAGACGGTCTATCATCTCAACACTTACATAACGTCCTATCATTCTGCGTTTTTCCTTCTCCGTTGCAAGTATATTACCTGTATATGAACCATTTACGGTACGGAACAAGGATAAGCCACAATACTCGGACCGTCCACTATCATTAACACAAAACTCCATACCAAAATCCATTACTTTATTATAAAACGGTTCAACCATTATACCCCCTTGGCGAGAAATCACATTACGACACCATCCAGAAAGAGGCTTTTCAGCTTGTCCGTTAACATATCTCACTCCCCGTCCACTACTACTCCAAGGTGCCTTGAGGACACTACGACCATTACAAGCAAGTTCGTCATTCATTTCCTCCATCGTAGTACAATAACGACTTTTTCCCACAAATGACTCGTCTGCATCACAAAGCCATGGTAGCAATTTTTCAGATGCAAACCTACGGTTGCTCATACTGCGTATACGTTCAATTGTAACAGCGTCTGGAATATATCGCAACAAATCTGGAGCTGCACTTACAAGTTGTCTTTTGAGAACGTCGTCCCATCCCCACGGCTCTATTGAGAAATTGGGTATCTCGTCATAACGAATATTCCGAAGATCAGCAGAAGTAACAAATATCACATCTGACGAGTACTTCCTGACATGTCTCACCGACTCAAGCGCAGCCTCAATATCATCAACTAGTACAAAATCACCATCTTCAGCCCAAAGCGCCGCAATGAATCCAAGATCGCGCCGTAGCTCACGCGCTGCATGAGGTGACGTGAACATTCCATTACCATAGGCCATTACCGTATCGTGTTCGGGATTAAAAATATGTAATCTCATAAATTAATATAATGCTTATAATAATAAAAATGATACCAATACATTATCCAAATCATCCTAACGGACAATCTACATGCAAATAGTGTTTCAACCTGAAAGTCATCCTGAAAAGACGTGAAATATATATCCTTGTCCGCCCAGCCCACTACATCATGTCGGATACCATTATAAGCTACAAAGTTAATGCATTTTTTTATGGCAGAAAAATACAGCATCGATAATCGACAAATTCCGTGTAAATTTATACATATAACATAAATAAACATCTATAAACCAATTCGTAAAAGTTTATAATAGAGATATTCATTCGAATGTTGAACTGCTATAAACGTCAAAAATAAATAACAAAAAAACAAAATAAGAAAACCATTGGAATCTGTTATAAAAGAAACAATTACCATAATGTCTTACAAGACTAATGGTAATGCGCAAATATTTCAATATGTGCAACTTACAGACATGTATATACAAACTGTCCAATACAGAAAAGACAAATAATAAATAATAAGTAAAATTTGATATAATTTGTAATATTGAGTTTGCAAATTATAGAAATTAATATTACCTTTGCAAAGATAATGCGAACGATACGGGGGATATCAATGTGATGGACAAAAAGCCACATTTTCACACGTCCGTAAACATTGATGTAGCTTCGCCAATTCAAAATACAGACATTATCTGACGATATGAAAAAACAATAAAAACTGCTAAATGGAAGCATTCTTCAAAACACACGCATATCTCATCGAACATACCAACGCTCCAGTACGCCGTTCACTTATGGACGAGATTAACTGGAACGATCGTATGATAGGCATCAAGGGAACGCGTGGTGTTGGAAAGACAACATTCCTGCTACAGTATGCAAAGGAGAACTTTGACACTAAAGACCGTCAGTGCCTGTACGTCAATATGAACAACTTCTATTTCCAAAGTCGTGGTATATCCGATTTTGCAGGAGATTTCTATCGCGGGGGTGGAAAGGTTCTACTGATAGACCAGGTATTCAAACAACCAGACTGGAGCCGTGAACTGCGCAAATGTTATGACAACTATCCCGGATTAAAAATTGTATTCACCGGCTCAAGCGTGATGAGACTGAAGGAAGAGAACCCAGAACTCAACGGCATTGTTAAAAGTTACAATCTACGAGGTTTCTCTTTTAGAGAGTTCATAAATCTAATGACAGGCCTTAACCTGCCGACATACAGCCTAGAAGACATTATCAACAATCACGAACAGATTGGAAAATCAATTCTCTCACAAGTAAGTCCGATGAAATTCTTTCCGGACTATATACACCACGGTTTCTATCCATTCTTTCTAGAACACCGCAACTACTCGGAAAATTTGCTCAAAACAATGAACATGATGACCGAAGTTGATATTCTGCTGATCAAACAAATAGAACTGAAATACCTCACAAAGATTAAAAAATTGTTCTATCTGTTGGCTATGGAAGGACCGAAATCGCCCAATATAAGCAATTTGGCAAACGAAATAGAAACAAGTCGTGCAACAGTTATGAACTATATCAAATATCTGGCTGATGCAAGACTAATAAATATAATATATCCTCCGGGAGGCATGTTTCCACAAAAACCGGCAAAAGTTATGATCTACAACACAAACCTCATGCATGCCATATATCCTATAAAAACAGAAATGCAGGATCTGATGGAAACATTCTTTGTAAACTCATTATGGAAAAGCCATAAAGTGAACCAAAGTAGCAAGGAGCAGGTATATCACATAGACGACAACCTGAAATTCAGAGTATGCGACGCATCAAACGACAGCAGAATACGTTATAAGTCGAATATAATCTACGCAAGATATAACACAGAAATAGGAAAAGAAAACCAGATACCATTATGGCTGTTTGGTTTCCTGTACTAATTAAATATACATTAACATTTTATCTATAAAACAAAATGGCTAAAGAGAAAAAGTTTATCACATGTGATGGAAACGAAGCTGCTGCTCACGTGAGCTATATGTTCAGTGAAGTAGCTGCCATCTATCCCATCACTCCGTCGTCACCCATGGCAGAACATGTGGACGAATGGGCCGCAAGAGGCCGTAAGAACCTCTGGGGACAAACAGTAAGCGTACAGGAAATGCAGTCTGAAGGTGGTGCCGCAGGTGCTGTGCACGGATCATTGCAGGCCGGTGCACTCACAACCACATTCACTGCTTCGCAGGGATTGCTGCTCATGATTCCCAATATGTACAAAATTGCCGGTGAAATGTTGCCATGTGTGTTCAATGTTTCCGCACGTACATTGGCTTCACACTCACTGTGTATCTTCGGCGATCATCAGGATGTAATGGCTTGTCGTCAGACAGGATTTGCAATGTTCTGCTCTGGCTCTGTACAAGAAGTTATGGATCTATCTGCCGTTCCTCATCTGGCAACACTCAAAACAGACATTCCATTCATCAACTTCTTCGACGGTTTCCGTACATCACATGAATATCATAAGATCGAAGTTATTGATCAGGACGAAATCGCAAAACTTGTTGATCCAGAAGACATCAAGCGTTTCCGCGATCGCGCACTTTCTCCAGAACGTCCGGTGACACGTGGTACCGCAGAAAACCCGGAAACATTCTTCACACACCGTGAAGCTTGCAATAAAGCTTACGATAATGTTCCGGAAGTAGTAGAACACTATCTTGGCGAGATAAGCAAGATTACAGGACGTGAATATCACCTCTTCTCTTATTATGGAGACAAAGAGGCCGACCGAGTAATCATTCTCATGGGCTCTGCAACAGAGGCCGCACGCGAAGCAATAGATTATTTGAATAAGAATGGAGAAAAGGTAGGTATGGTGAGCGTTCACCTCTATCGTCCGTTCAGCGTGAAACACCTGCTTGCTGCTGTACCTAAGACAGCTAAAAAGATTGCCGTACTCGATCGTACCAAAGAACCTGGCGCAGAAGGCGAACCACTCTATCTTGATGTAAAGAGCGCATTCTATGATGTTGAAGATCGTCCGGTTATCGTTGGCGGACGCTACGGTCTCGGTTCCAGCGACACAACACCGGCTAAGATAATCTCGGTATTCAATAACTTGAAACTGGATACACCAAAGAATCACTTCACTGTCGGTATCGTTGATGACGTTACATTTACCTCTCTGCCAGAAGTAGAAGAAATACCAATGGGTGGTGACGGAATGTTCGAAGCCAAGTTCTACGGTTTGGGAGCTGATGGTACTGTAGGTGCAAATAAGAACTCTGTGAAAATCATCGGTGATAACACAGATAAACACTGTCAGGCTTACTTCTCTTATGACTCAAAGAAGTCTGGTGGATTCACATGTTCTCACCTGCGTTTCGGTGATACTCCGATACATTCTACATATCTGGTGAACACACCTAACTTTGTAGCTTGCCATGTTCAGGCCTATCTCCACATGTACGATGTTACACGCGGACTCCGCAAGAATGGTACATTCCTTCTGAATACCATCTTTGACGGAGATGAACTCGTAAACTTCATCCCCAATAAAGTAAAGAGATATTTCGCACAGAACAATATCACTGTTTACTACATCAATGCAACCAAGATTGCCCAGGAAATAGGACTTGGCAACAGAACAAACACTATTCTTCAGAGTGCATTCTTCCGCATTACAGAGGTTATTCCAATCGATCTTGCTGTAGAGCAAATGAAGAAATTCATTGTTAAATCATACGGAAAGAAGGGTCAGGATATTGTTGATAAGAACTATGCTGCCGTTGATCGTGGTAACGAATACAAACAGTTGACTGTTGATGCTGCATGGGCAGACCTTGCAGATGATGACGTTAAGGAGAACGATGCTCCAGCATTCATCAAAGAATTGGTACAGCCGATCAATGCACAGGCAGGTGACCTGCTTAAGGTTTCAGATTTTGTCAAACACGACACTGTTGATGGTACATGGGCCACAGGCACAGCAGCATACGAGAAGCGTGGTGTTGAGGCTTTCGTTCCGGCATGGAATCCAGACAACTGTATCCAGTGTAACAAATGTGCATTCGTTTGTCCACATGCAGCAATACGTCCATTCGTACTCACTGACGATGAACTGAAAGGCATTGATATCCCGACAATAACAATGAAAGCACCAAAAGCTATGGCAGGCATGCATTTCGCAATAGAACCATCTGTTCTTGACTGTCTTGGCTGTGGCAACTGTGCTGATGTATGTCCTGGAAATCCGAAACTTGGAAAAGCACTCACAATGGTTCCATTCAATCCAGATGCAGAAGATATGAAGAAAGCAGCTGCCGACTGGAACTATCTCGTAAAGAATGTAACATCTAAGCAGGATTTGGTTGACATCAAGTCTAACGTCAAGAACTCCCAGTTCGCACAACCATTATTCGAGTTCTCCGGTGCTTGCTCAGGATGTGGTGAGACACCTTATGTCAAACTCGTATCCCAGCTCTTTGGAGACCGTGAAATGATAGCCAACGCGACAGGATGTTCTTCTATATATTCAGCATCTATTCCTTCTACACCTTATTGTACAAATGCTAAAGGTCAGGGTCCTGCATTCGACAACTCATTGTTCGAGGATTTCTGTGAATTCGGAATGGGTATGGTACTTGGAAACAAGAAAATGAAAGAGCGCGTCTCTATGTTGTTCAAAGACGTTATCGCTCAGGAAAACGTACCTGCAGAATTCAAAGCTCTTGCAGAAGAATGGATTGAAAAGAAAGAGAATGCAGATGAGACAAAACGTCTTGCAGAACTTATCAAGCCATATATTGCACAAGGTGTTGAAGCTGGTTGCCCGATTTGCAAAGAACTGAAAACACTTGAGCACTATCTCGTAAAACGCAGCCAGTGGATCATTGGTGGTGACGGTGCATCTTATGATATCGGTTACGGCGGCCTCGATCACGTAATTGCAAGCGGTGAAGATGTGAACCTGCTCGTACTTGACACTGAGGTTTATTCTAACACAGGTGGTCAGTCATCCAAGGCAACTCCTCTTGGAGCAATCGCACAATTTGCCGCACAAGGAAAACGTATACGCAAAAAAGATCTTGGTATGATTGCAACATCTTACGGTTATGTATACGTTGCACAAGTTGCAATGGGTGCTGATAATGCACAGTGTCTCAAAGCAATACGTGAAGCAGAAGCTTATCCAGGTCCATCACTTGTAATTGCATATGCTCCTTGTATCAACCACGGACTTAAGATCAAAGGTGGTATGGGACGTTCGCAGGCAGAAGAAGGCCGTGCTGTTGAATGTGGTTACTGGCATCTCTGGCGTTATAACCCACAGCTTGCAGAAGAAGGAAAGAATCCGTTCTCACTCGATTCTAAAGAACCAGATTGGAGCAAGTTCCGCGACTTCCTTCTTGGAGAGGTTCGCTATCTGTCTGTACAAAAAGCATATCCAAATGAGGCAGACGAACTCTTCAGTGAAGCTGAGCGTATGGCGAAACTCCGCTACCAGAGCTATGTTCGCAAAACAAAGGAAGATTGGTCTGAAAAGATCTGATTTCTCCTTAATAACAAAAAAACGTCCGATAAATTATTGGACGTTTTTTTGTTATAATCCTGTCATCACATTTATATATACATTACATATGTATCCCTGTAGATATTAAGTTTAGATTGACTGCGATAAAAAATGATACATCAAATCCGCTTCAACAATGTTGCCTTCAGCTGAAAGTGAAGCAGAAGGAGTATGTTACAGATTTTAAGTATCCTGCACTTTTCCAGTCTGAGTTTTCTGTTCTACCCCCCCAAAAACAAGCGAGTATTTGCGCACGACCTTTCCGTCTGGCACGAATATGCGGAAAATGAGAGGTTCGTACAAACGGCTGTATACCAACAACTTGCATCCAGGTCGTATTTTTTCATCATACGAAATACACAGTTCCAGCATGCGATATGCCCCGTTTCATGTTCCGATATGCGCAATATCACACCCTGATACAAGCGTAAACAGAGGCTGAAACGGGCATAACCGTAATGCCTGAACAACCGTCCGACACTACACAACGGGATATACAGCAAGACCGTAAGGGAGGAACAGGCTTTAGTCCTGCCAGATGTAACATTTCCTCACACCTCTTTCGCGATTTCCGTTTATCAAAAAAGTCAAGAAAAACTGTAAGTACGCCACATGAGTTTTCTTTAAAAACACCGATATGAGGCACTGGCAAAAGCACATGAAACATGCGTTCTTCTTGCGGTGAGGATTTTCGGTTGCGCAGCATAATTTTATTGTTATCCGAACATACGCTCCGTAACTGTTCACGTCCTCCCGCTTTATCCGGAATATTTCTTTCATCCAGTGATGTTTCATGAACAGAACCAATTCACACAGCATTTCTACAGTTCATATAAGGACTTATAATCCATACAACAAAAACAAACGACTTTATTTTGTATTATATATAACTTGCACTAACTTTGCAGTATGATTTACCCTAAGACATTTGAAAATAAGATAGGATTTAATGAGATAAGAAATCTCTTACGTGAACGTTGTCTGAGCTCTCTTGGAAAAGAAAAGATTGATGGTTTGAACTTCTCAACTAATGCAACGATAATAAATGAATGGCTGCAACAAGTAAAAGAATTCCGTCGCCTGCAAGAGGAAGCAGATGACTTTCCAATGCAATACTTCTTTGACGTTAGAGAATCTGTTGCACGTTTACGCCTTGAAGGAACCCACCTCAACGAAGATGAGCTATTTGACCTCAGACGTTCGTTGGAAACAATATGTAATATTGTAAACTATCTCAACCGTACTGATGATAACAGCACAGATGAAGAGAAAACATATCCATATCCTGCGCTACACAGACTCACAACTGATGTAATAACATTTCCACAACTAATACGACGCATAGATAATATACTTGATAAATTTGGCAAGATAAAAGACAGTGCATCTACAGAATTACAAAATATACGTCGGGAGCTCTCACGAACAGAAGGTGGAATATCAAAAACATTAAATAGTATACTCCGTACCGCACAAAGTGATGGCCTTGTCGAGAAAGACGTAACACCAACATTACGTGACGGAAGGCTTGTAATACCTGTAACACAAGGACTAAAACGTAAAATAAAAGGTATTATCCATGACGAATCAGCATCTGGTAAAACGGTCTATATAGAGCCTGCAGAAGTTGTTGAGGCAAACAATCGTATAAGAGAGCTGGAATCTGAAGAACGCCGTGAGATAATACGCATACTCACGGATTTTGCAAAAGATGTACGGCCACACGTAAGACCAATACTTGATTCATACAAATTTCTTGCAACAATTGATATGATTCGTGCAAAAGCTGAATTTGCACGAATCATAAACGGATTCGAACCAACCGTTAAAGCCGAGCCACAAATCGACTGGATACAAGCCGTACATCCATTATTAAAAATGTCACTTGAGAAACAAGAAAAACAAGTTGTTCCATTAGACATTACAATAACAAACGATAAACGAATTATAATAATATCCGGACCAAATGCCGGAGGTAAATCTGTATGCCTAAAAACAGCAGGTTTACTGCAATATATGCTACAATGTGGACTTTCCATTCCTATTGGCGAACGCTCACACACAGGAATATTCAAAAACATTCTGATAGATATTGGTGACGAACAAAGCATAGAAGACGATTTGAGTACATATTCCAGCCATCTGACAAATATGAAGAACATGATGAAATTTGCAGATGACAAAACTCTAATTCTAATCGATGAATTCGGTACCGGTACAGAACCACAAATTGGAGGTGCCATTGCAGAAGCTGTGCTTAAACAATTCTGCAATAAAAAGGCATATGGAATAATAACAACACATTATCAGAATCTAAAACATTTCGCAAAAGAGCATGAAGGCGTAGTGAATGGTGCTATGCTCTACGACAGACAACAAATGAAACCGCTATTCCAATTGTCGATAGGCAATCCCGGCAGTTCTTTTGCAATAGAAATAGCTAGAAAAATCGGCCTTCCCGAAGAAGTTATACATGATGCAAGTGAAATTGTTGGAAGTGATTACATTCAAAGCGACAAGTATCTGCAGGATATAGTGCGTGACAAACGATACTGGGAAAATAAACGTCAGGCAATACATCAGCGTGAAAAGGAACTTGACAAATTGACAGAACGTTATGAAACAGACATAACAGAAATTGAGAAAAGCCGAAAGCAAATATTGAAAAAAGCTAAAGACGAAGCAGAAGAATTACTCAGACAAAGCAATAAAAACATAGAAAATACAATACGTGAGATAAAAGAGTGTCAAGCAGAAAAAGAAGAAACACGACGCATCAGAGAAGAACTAAATTCATTTAAAAAGGAGATAAGTTCTATTGACATACAGAAAAATGATGAATTAATTGCAAAAAAAATAAAACAAATACAGGAAAGAAAAGAACGTCATAAAAAGCATAAGCTGGAGAAAAACGATAAAGAAGCACAAGCAGCAAAGAAATTGCGTGATGCTATAAAACGTAAAGATGTTGACGAAGAAAGTAGTAAAATATTCAAAAATGGTGATACTGTAAGAATAAAAGGGCTTACTTCTATCGGAACAATTGAATCAACAGACAACAAAACCGCAACAATAATATTCGGTGACATGCGTACTAAAATGCCTGTCGACAGAATTGAACACACGTCCAAACCAGAAAATAAAAATAATAAGACAATACTTACAATCAGCAAAGAAACAAGAGATACTATAGATAATCGAAAACTGAATTTCCATCAGGATCTCGATGTCAGAGGTATGCGTGGTGACGAAGCATTAAATGCCGTGACCTATTTCATTGATGATGCCATACTTGTTGGAATGTCACGTGTCAGAATATTACATGGAAAAGGCAACGGTATCCTACGACAACTAATACGCCAATATCTTGCAACAGTACCTAACGTGTCAAGCTATCACGATGAGCACGTCCAATTTGGAGGTGCTGGTATAACCGTTGTGGATATAATGTAATTCTGTATATTTTCATTCAAGGACAAACACCGGTGATGTAAGTGTGCTCTTTTGCGGCAAATAATTAAACCCTTCATATGTAAATCCACGTAGAGCACCTACATCACAAATACGGTTTTTGATGACAAAACCAGTCATCTCTCCACGACAGATCTTTGAATATATCACTACGGTTTTAAGCTTTCCACATTTACAGACAAGAAACTCCGGTCGAACAACTGTTATCTCACGTTTCACTTTACGCCAGTCAAAAAGTTTATGCATTTCATTACTTGCAAGATCAAGTAATACACCGTCATCATTCTTAACAGATTCTATAAACATGTCTGTCAATATTGGTTTCCAATAATCAAACATTGAACATCCGTTATTCGACAAAACAATATCTCCTTCCAAACGATAACATTTTATCATATCAAGAGGTCTGAGCAATCCGTAAAGAAAAGATGTTATCCATAAATGACTTCCTGCATACTTAAAATCATCCAGCGTAAAATTCTCTGTGTGTATATGTTTATAAACCACCCCATTATATGCCAAAATAGCCTGCAACTCATTACCTGGTTCAGCAAAACGCATATAACGAAGTCTGTTTTCAGATGCAATTCCAGCATTACATTTCAACATCTCTCTCAGTTCATCTTCCCCATAAGCGGTCATCTGCATTGCATTTGCAAACGCCTCATCATGGAAAAGCGGTAATGTCTTTTCACTCAGTATATAACTGCATTCCGGCCTCATCTCTTTAGCCGAACCGATCATTATCTGCATATTTGTCAAATATTAAATTACACTCAGAGTATCATATTCCTGTTTAGGTACATCATTAACCACCTTATTCTTATGCACTAATGTCGTGTCTTTACCCAAAGATATTCGTTTTTCATTCTGCCTGATCGTATCCGTTGCCGTACTGTCTACAACTGCTTTGAATACACTATGATCACTTTGCTCAAGAAATCTAAGATAAGAACGATATATACTGCCCGAATAAGCCTTGAATATGTTATTTGCAAACAAAATATCAGTTATATTGTTTGCTACCACATATTTCTTCATATTCTTCGTAAAATATCTTGAATCTATGACATGTATCTCCTCAAACGAGAAAAAGAGAAATCCCGGTAAAGCGTTTCCGAAACTATCCTTCAATATAATAAGTCTGCGACCATTATGAACAGAAGTCCGTACCACAGTTATTTTGGTATCTCCACCCATAAAGGTACAGTAAGCACCACCATTTCCATCACGATATCGAAAGAAGAATCTACTCTTGAACGGTTTACCCTCTCCTATCACATGATAGTTCTTGTCAATGGTATAGTTTGTATATGTCGTTGTGTATTTCACACCCCTTGGTTCATAATACACAAATTCTTCTGGAGCATTCTTTATTGATATATCCTTTGAATATCCGTACATGCTTCCAACATATCCACGAACAATCTTACGGTCATAATGTGACAAATCTTTGAAAGGCACTCCGGCAATCTGTGCAAAGCGACCAGCTGCATAATATGCTCCAAGTGGTGCCCAATGATGGTCTGTACGAAGAAATATATCTTCTGAAGCGTGCTTTCCTAAAACATTATATATATCCACAGGTTTCACACCATCAGTCAGATGGGCAAAAATATTGTTTATAACCGGCCGCTGGGCTGTCGTCACTTTTCTTGCGCGCGGTGGACAATAATATTCCACAGCCGTAGGTATAACCATACAATACACATTCACCTTGTCACCAAACACCTCCTTATATTTATTCGCAGCATTGGCATAACCGACACCACCCTTTGCCGTACCTCCGAAAGCCATAAGTGCCCTTGTCTTATCACCCGTGCCAACAATTATTATTCCAGCATTAGCAATCTTGGCATTCTCATTGTCAGTCGTCCCGTTTACAAACTCCTCCTCTTCCGGTGTAGCTGTCATATTCGAGCCTATAGTCTTAGGTTCTACGGTGGAAGCCGGTTCTGACGCATGAAACTTTATATTATCATCTGAAATAACAAGAGACTGAGCATCTTTAACCTGCATACTTGCCATCATGAAAACGTCTCTGAACGGTTCGCTGTCACTGAACCAAGAAGACACAGCCTTGGTATAGGCACCACTTTTGAGTTTTTCCATGGAAAATTCCGGAAAAACAGCCAGTTCACGCTTTTCAAGTTCCGAATACCTGCTCCGCGGAAAAGTCGCAAAAACAACTGTAAGCGATCCAAACACCAATGCTATGACAAATATATAAATCTTTGAGAATTTCATATACCAATATTTATAATAACATCTGAAGTCTCAACTATAAACCCACATTTTAACACTATATATATAATCACTCAGATCACATTATTCTTAAATACGCATTACTTGTCGACTCTAAGCTTGCATGAAAAATATTGTTGGCGAACAACATATCACTTATGTTGTTTCTGCGGGCATATTCCACCACACTTTTGCTGAAATAACGAAAGTCAAGAATATGTATTTCCTCAAAAGAATAGAACAGATAACCAGGCAAAGCATTACCATAGCTGTCTTTCATTATCAGCAAACGGCGCCCATTCTTTGTCGATGTTCTTACCTTCACCGTGCGCGAATCACCTCCCATGAAAGTACAATAAGCACTGGGACTGCCATCATTATAGTGCAGAAAAAAAACATCATCTACAGGCAAACTTTCACCTGTCACCCGACGATTACGACCTAACTTATATTTGATATAAGTCGCTTTATAATCTACATCACGCGGAACATAATACGTAAAATCTTCCGGCGCATTCTTCACGGCCATATCTTTTGAGAATGTATACATTGTCCCTACATAATTTCTCACTACCACACTGTCATAAGAAGACAAATCACGGAACGGCAGACCTGCTTTGTCTGCAAAGCAGCCTGCAGCATAATATGCTCCAAGAGGAGCCCAATGATGATCAGTGCGCGAATATATGTTCTCCGATTTATGAGCAGCCAACACATCATATATGTCAACTCTGGTCACAGAATCCGATAAGTGTGAAAAAATTGCGTCTATAGCACTCTTCTCGTCGTGCGTCCAACAGCGTATACTATCAGGACAATAATACTCCACGGCTGTAGGAATGACCATACAATATACGTTCACACTACTTCCAAAAGCCTTTTTGTATCTGTTTATCGCATCGGCATATTTCTCTCCGGTGTCGTGTCCACCTCCATAAGGCTCGAATGCCCGTACATCCTTTCCGCTCCCCAAAACAATAATACCAGAACGCGTCTTGCGGGCCAGTGAAGAGGATGAAGCAGAAGACTTGCCCCTTGTGGATACGTCATTGACATCCGAATCATAAGCGATATGTGCTCCTGCGAATGCTGGCGTCACAACAGTCAGCATCATTATATATATTTCTGCAAAAATACGTCTCATATATTCATTATTTCATTAACCTATTTTCAGAACCTTGTATAAATAAATGCATTATTAGTTGCTCCCACCAGCAGAGCTACACTTAGCATAAGCATCACCAGCGAGATGCAGACGCGCACACATAGCACCGCACCACCATGCAAAACTGAGCTTCGTCCGAGCATGCTTGCAAGCAAAGCTGAGGCCGTGCCGCGTAACGGCATGCAGAATATTATTGCCATAACCCACAGCCAGAAATTATCAGTAATAGCAGCCTGAGATACAAAATCTGTCAATGCAGCAGATTGACCGATAAATGCATTGAAAAATATCAGCATGGAGTCAAAATTGTCGAAATAGAATATACCCCAGCCGATAATTACAAGCAACAAACTGTAAACATGCAGAACAACACGGGGAATCCTGTCATGAACACGCAGCAATGTATATTTCTCCAACATAACTATCACGCCGAAATACAATCCCCATAATATGAAATTCCAGCTTGCCCCATGCCACATACCAGTGAGAAACCACACGACAAGAATATTTAAGGCCTGATGACGACGATTACCACCCATCGGGATATATACATAATCACGGAAAAAACTACCAAGTGATATGTGCCACCTTCGCCAGAAATCGGTTATAGAAGTACAGCAATAAGGATGGCGGAAGTTTTCATTGAAATGGAATCCAAGACAGCGTCCCATTCCGATTGCCATATCGGAATATCCAGAGAAATCGAAATAAATCTGAAGAGTGAATGCGATTATTCCAACCCATGCACCGGCAGTTGAAAGCGAATCAAGACCGTCAACAAGAAACTGTCCTGAAATCTCCGACAATTGGTTCGCAATAATCACCTTCTTGCCAAGTCCTATCAGAAAACGGTATGTTCCATCGGCAATATCGCGTGAGGTCACATGACGATCATGTATTTCCTCTGCGACGGTCTGGTAACGCACAATTGGTCCGGCAATGAGTTGGGGGAACATCGATATATAAAGCAATAGATCTGAGAAGCGACGCTGTGCCGGCGACACTCTGCGATATACATCCATCAGATATGAGATGGACTGGAAAGTATAGAAACTGATACCGATAGGCAATGCTATACGCGGAACAGGCACATTGATTCCACAATCATTAAGTGTCTGTGCAAAAAAAACCAGATACTTGAACGTACATATCACCAATATATTGAAAATCAATCCTCCAACAAGCGCTGCACGTCTATGATTCCGGCTCTTGCCTATAATCAAACCAAAACGGAAATTAAAAAACACGCTGACAAGCATGAGAAACACATATAACGGTTCGCCCCAGGCATAGAATATCAGCGAAAAACATACAAGCACGAAATTCTTGGCTTTATTCTGTCCTTTCCCGAAAACTCCAACCGAGTTGCGGTCAGCCAATGCCGCTGCCATATACAGCAGCATGAAAGCCGGAATAAAGACAAAAAGAAAAAACAGATCAGAAAAAACCATTCCTCTTTATTACAGGTAAATCCTTAACATTAAACTTAAAACAATATCATTCACAATGAGTTTGCAAAGTTACACTAATATTATGAAATAAATTCATAATAACACAAAAATAAAACGTATACTATAACACCCGATTCCGCATATATAAACATAAAAAATGAATATACTGAGTGATTAGTGACTTCTTACGAATAGAGTATATATCTCACAATATTGATTATTTCACAAACACACAGTTTCAACCGAGTCACACACAATCCGTTGGACTAACAGTCCTTTTATACAAAAACAGATCACAGGCAATTTTCTCCCCCAAAAACAACAAGCTCAGCACATTCATGATGCCTGTTTTGCATCACCGGACGTCATCTGCAACAGTTTGAAAAGACAGTCACACATTGGCAGAAAAGTTTTATCGCGCAACTAACATTCCATGACGGACCACTTTCAGATTTTCAGTATTTAATTATTTTTACGTCTGAGTTTTCAGTTCTACCCCCAAAAATAAGCGAATATTTGCACGCAGACTCTCCTTCGGACGCCAATACGCGAAAAACAAAATATCTATATAAAATACTATAAATCAGCAACTTATACACAGCAGCCATTTTCCTGTCATGTAAAAAGCACCATTTGAGTACTTGATATGGTACGTATTAGGACCTAAAACGTACCATATCACACTCTAATACGGGCGTAAGTAGAGGCTCAAACGGACTTGATCGGAATGTCATGCGCACCATCCGACATTCCACAACAGGGTATATCACAAGACGGTACTGTCAGAACAGACCTTTCTCATGTAGGATTTAACATTCCCTTATATCTCTTTTGCTATTTTCTTTTGTCAAAAAAAAGTCAAAAAAATCTGTAACTTCCTCATCAGAGTTTTCTTAAAAAATACTGACGCGAGACGTTGGGAAAGACGCGAAAAACACGCGTCAGTCTTAAGACGGATAATTTATCCGTTGCGGCTACTCGGATTTATCATCACGAAAAACAATGCCGGTCACTACAGCATTGTCATAAAGTTTTTCTCGATTCTACAGTATTTCATGCATAAACATAATTTATATTATGTCCAAAACACACATAAATATACGTTTCTGCAATCCATCAGCCAAGCATATACCAAATATCCAGGTCGCCAGATATAAAATATAAAAAGAGAAGGACGCAACAAGATGTTGCGTCCTTCTCAATCTCATCTTTTTGAGCCTCTTGTCGGATTCGAACCAACGACCCCGAGATTACAAATCACGTGCTCTGGCCAACTGAGCTAAAGAGGCGGGTGGGCAAGCTACTTGTATCGCGCCGCTACAACCAACTACCTTTGCTACGTTCCCGTCCTGGAGGATTCGAAGGGAGCTGGCCGTGCAAGACTTACCCGTATTACGGATGCAAAGGTAATAATAAAGTTTAAAAAACAATAGATCTAAGAGCTATACATATTTTTTTTAACTTATTTTTTGATTTTAGAAACAATACTAAAACTTCTCACCGTATTGAAATAATACATTTCATATAATCAAATAATACATTCTCTAAGAGTATATGTTTGATCACTACATGCGTATCCTCTGAATTAAAGAAAGTGAATTTATATATATCACACGTACTTAATCCGAAAATTTTGTGTAAGTTTGCACATATTTTATAAAACCATTTATTCATTTGATGATTAAATTAGAAAACTTCATTCAATTAAAGGCGTTCGCGCGTCAGGATGGCGCACTGCTGTCAATATTATGGATAGCAAGTTTTGCAGCAACCATATACACCCCACAAACTCCGATTGGGAACATCCTTGCCTTAGCAACACCATTCTTCATCGGATGGCGGCTCATAAAATTCCGCAACTATGCTTTGAATGGTGCCATCTCGTTCAGACGTGGATTCGCCTACTCTATTTACACCGTATTTTACGCTTCTGCCATTTTTGCAATAATGCAATATCTGTATTTCAGGTTTCTAGACAACAATATGTTCATGACCATGATTACAGAAACAATGGAGCATATCATGCCCATATATGCAGAGAACGGATTCCCCGTTGAGGAAATAAACAATGAACTGAGAATGATGGCAGAATTGTCTCCAATACAATGGGCATTTATGTTTATGATACAAAACATATTCATTGGATTCATCATTGGATTTCCTATAGCAGCCGTATGCACAAGACGTCCTGTAAGAAAAATAAAAATCAATAACTGAAAAATTCAACGAAATTTTATATAAATAAGAATATGGATATCTCCGTAATAGTCCCCTTATACAACGAAGAAGAATCATTGCCAGAACTTTACAGCTGGATAGCACGTGTAATGAAAGCCAACAACTACAGCTATGAAGTAATTTTTGTCAACGATGGTTCTACAGACAACTCTTGGAAAGTGATAGAAGAGTTAAGCAACAAGGCCGAGGAAGTGAAAGGCATAAAATTCCGCAGAAACTACGGAAAGAGTCCGGCCTTGTACTGCGGCTTCAAAGAAGCCAAAGGAAACGTAGTTATAACCATGGATGCAGATCTTCAAGATTCTCCAGATGAAATACCGGAATTATATAAGATGATAACAGAAGATGGCTATGATCTTGTTTCCGGATATAAACAGAAACGTTACGATCCGCTGTCAAAGACTATACCGACCAAATTATTTAATGCCACAGCAAGAAAGATAAGCGGAATACACAATTTGCACGACTTCAACTGCGGATTGAAAGCCTACCGTAGCGATGTAGTAAAAAACATAGAGGTTTACGGAGAAATGCACCGCTATATACCATATATTGCCAAGAATGCCGGATTCGACAAGATTGGCGAAAAAGTGGTACACCATCAGGCACGCAAATATGGAAAATCAAAATTCGGCCTTAACAGATTCTTCAATGGTTATCTTGACCTTATCACACTATGGTTTCTCAACAACTTCGGCAAGAAGCCAATGCATGTATTCGGATTTCTCGGTACCATCGTGTTCCTCATAGGCCTGATTTCAGCAATGATAATCGGAGCGGAGAAATTATGGTGTCTGTCAAACGGCGTGCCACAGCGCCTTGTAACAGAGTCACCCTATTTCTACATATCACTTACAATGATGATGATAGGAACACAACTGTTCCTGGCAGGCTTCATAGGCGATCTCGTAAGCCGCACATCACAGACACGAAATGACTACCAAATAGAAAAGATGCTGAGATGCGGAAATTGATAATATTTTTTGCGGTAATATCAGCCATAGCTGCATGCTCTTCAATTGATTGTCCGCTCAACAATAAAGTCTACGCAAAATATAAATTTGTCGGAGGTTCGGCACAAGAAGGCACAACACTCACCGTCACCACTCCTTTATCACAGGCAGAGGGTGATGATTCTGTGCTTATAAATAAGATGGAATACGCAGACAGCATCTCACTACCGATGAGTTACACGCGGACAGAAGATTCATTCTTTTTCAGCTTCGAAAACAGCGATGGCAACGCCATTACCGACACAATAAAGGTGACCAAAAATAATATGCCTCATTTTGAATCCGTCGACTGCAATCCAGCTTTCTTTCACACCATCACGAATGTGACTTATACAAAACATGCAATCGACTCAATAAAAATAAATAAAAACACTGTAACATACAATGCAGCAGAAGCACATTTCATCATATATCTTAAAGGTGGCGATAGTTCTGAGCCTTCTGATGATCAATAACATACAGATATCAGCTCAACAAAAAGGCAAACATATTGCTGAAACACCATCCGACACAATACCACTATTCCGCGGTGTGGCACTATCTGCCGACCTTGCCGGAATAGCTCAAATGGCTTTCAGTGATTACGGACAATATGAAGCTGCTTTGCGCATCAATCTCAAAGACAAATATTTCCCCATAATTGAGCTGGGATATGGTAAAGCTGACGCAGAGAATGTCATATCAAAACTGTCATACAAAACAAGTGCACCGTATGGGAGAATTGGTATTGACTTCAATCTGATGAAAAACAAGCACGACATATACAGAATATATGGGGGATTCAGATATGCGTATACTTCCTTTAAGTTTGATGTTGAGGGGCATGATATAACAGATCCTGTATGGGGAGATCATGTTGAATATTCTGCAAAGGACGTCAAGGCAAACTACCACTGGTTGGAAGCCGTGTTTGGACTGGATGCGAAAATATGGGGCCCCATAAGACTTGGGTGGAGTTTCAGGTACAAACGACGTCTGATTCATGACGACGGCAATATAGGTAACACTTGGTATGTTCCAGGTTATGGCAAACAAGGCGGTACAAGATTAGGCGGTACATTTAATGTTGCATTTGAATTATAAACATGGATAACAGAAAATACAACAAAAGAAACATAGGTCAGTTGCTGTTTCTCATATTTCTCATAATAGGAACCATTCTGATTATACGAAAACAGCAGAACACACCATATCAACATGACAGCGGAATGATTTTCGGCACCATGTACAATGTTACATATCAGAGTGACAAAAATCTTGGTGAAGGTATACTTGCCACAATGAAAGAAGTGGATTCCTCACTCTCGATGTTTAATCAAAACTCAACAATATCCAAAATAAACCGTAACGAGCATGTCGAACCGGACAGGATGTTTATTGACGTGTTCAAACTGGCACAAGACGTTGCAAAACAGACAGACGGTTCATTTGACATAACTGTCGCCCCACTTGTAAATGCTTGGGGGTTCGGATTCAAAAAAGGTAAAATGCCGACACAACAGCAAATTGATAGTCTGTTAACTATAACAGGCTATCAGAAAGTGAAATATATAAAAAAAGACGGCAAAGGAACAATTGTAAAAAACGATCCGAGAATAATGCTAGACTGTAGTGCAATTGCCAAAGGCTATGGTTCTGATGCAGTAGCACGATATCTGGAATCACAAGGAGTGAAAAACTATATGGTGGAAATAGGTGGCGAAGTAGTGACAAAGGGAATTAATAGCCAACAGCATCCATGGAGAATAGGAATAAGCAAACCTGTAGATGATACACTCAATGTGAATCAGGATATACAAACCATACTCAATGTAAAAGATATGGCAATGGCAACAAGTGGAAACTATAGAAATTTCTATTATAAGAATGGGAAAAAATACGCTCACACGATTGATCCCAAAACCGGACGCCCTGTACAACACAGTCTGCTCTCAGCAACCGTATTAGCTCCAAACTGCGCTACAGCAGATGCCTATGCCACTGCATTTATGGTTATGGGCATAGACAAAGCAAAGCATATTTTGCATAACAATCCAGAAATTATGGCATACTTTATTTTTTCTGACGATAAGGGAGCCACAAAAGTATGGTATTCTGAAGCAATGAAAGAAAAACTGACAAACTGAAGATCCGTATGGTGAACGAACCAGATATGTATACACGGCTTCTGAAACAGCCGCTGTTTCAAGGAATGAGCAAAACTGATATTGACTGTATCATTGCCCATACAAAGTTCGGATTTCACAAATACATGGACGGAGAAACTATAGTTAAAGAAGGCAGTGTGTGCAACAGACTTATATTTCTGACAAACGGGAAAGTAAAAGCAAAAAGATTTTCAGACGACCACGGTTATGCCTTCTCAGAAGAAATTACAGCCCCAGACATACTGCAACCCGAACATATATTCGGACTTAACCAACGTTACACATACACATTTACCTCCTCTGGAGCATGCAATCTTATAACACTCGACAAAGATGAAATTCTAAGATTGTCTGACGAATTCATGATATTCAGGCTTAATCTTCTTAACATCATAACTACACAAACACAAAAGATAGCACATAAATGGTGGCTGGCAAAACCGACAGATCTCAGAAGGCGTATCATACGTTTTTTTGAGTCTCACTGTAGGAAACCTGCAGGGACAAAAACTATACATATCAAGATGGAGCGTCTGGCAGAGGAATTAAACGATAACAGACTTAACATCTCACGTGAGCTTAACAAAATGCAAGCGGAAGGACTTCTACAACTAAGGAGAACCATCATACATATTCCATCATTAGAAAGATTGATAATGTGACAATAAACCACATGTGTAATATAAGTTAAAAATAATTTCATTACAAAAACGTATATGATATTTTTGCTATTTTTGCAATAGATATAATGAATATTATATCAGGTAAATACAATAAATAGTATCAAAAAGTATGTGTGAAAATAAAATAGAACAAAATAATCACAAGAATCCATTCTTTGAAAACTATAACACCCCACACGAGACAGTCCCCTTCAATCAGATTGCAATATCTGACTATGAAGAAGCCTTTATGGAAGGAATCAGAAGGGACAATGAAGAGATTGAAAAAATAATAAATGACAACTCGGAACCAACTTTTGAAAACACTATAATACGCACAGACAACGAGAAAGGAGAACATTATTATGATTTGCTAAATCGTGTGTCTAATGTATTTTCATGCATGCTCAGTGCTGAGACAAATGAAGAACTTGACGCATTGGCCCAGAAAATGAGTCCAATTCTGACCAAACACGCCAATGACGTAAAACTCAATAAAAAACTTTTCGAACGCATAAAATATGTTTATGAACATCATCGCGAACTCACACCGGAAGAGCAGATGCTCCTGGATAACTGTTACGACGGTTTTGCATGTAGCGGTGCATTACTTGATGAAAAGGGAAAGGAACAACTAAGAAGGCTTACAGAAGAGGCAGGAATGCTGTCCCTACAGTTTTCACAAAATTTGTTGAAAGAAAACAAGGCTTTTACACTTAATTTAACTGACGAAAAACAACTTGACGGACTGCCAGAAACATCAAGGAATGCAGCAGCACAGACTGCTAAAGAACAAGGAAAAGATGGATGGGTTTTCACACTTGACGCTCCGAGCTATTCACCATTCATGACTTACTCAACTCAAAGAGAACTGAGAAAAAGAATGTACATGGAGAAAAACACTCTTGGAATACATGAAAACAGCGAAAACAACCTTGAAATATGCAAACGTCTCATAAATTTGAGACGTGAAATCGCCCAATTGCTAGGTTATGATACTTTTGCCGATTATGTAATGAGGCATAGAATGGCCGGTAAAACGGCTAACGTATACAAGCTTCTTGACGACTTGATAGAAGCATACAAACCAACAGCTCAAAAAGAAGTGGACGAAATAAATATACTTGCCAAGAAGATCGAAGGAGATGACTTTCAGATGGAACCATGGGATTTCAGTTTTTATTCCCATAAGCTGCAGATGGAAAGATATAATCTTGACTCGGAAATGCTGCGTCCATACTTTGAACTACCAAAAGTCATAAACGGCATATTTAATCTGGCTACACAATTATACGGAATCACATTCAAGGAAAATAAAGAAATTCCTGTATACCACCAAGATGTCAAGGCCTATGAGGTTTTCGACAAAGACAATTCATATCTGGCTGTACTTTATGCAGATTTTTTCCCAAGAAAAGGAAAACAAGGAGGTGCATGGATGACGGAATTCCAAGGACAGTGGATTGACAAAAAAGGGGTAAATGTAAGACCACATGTAAGTTTGGTTATGAATCTAACAAAACCCACAGAAGAAAAACCTGCACTCCTTACACTTGGTGAAGTAGAAACTTTTCTCCACGAATTCGGTCACGCACTTCATGGTATTTTTGCAAATACGAGATTCGAAAGCCTTAGTGGAACAAACGTATGGTGGGATTTTGTAGAACTTCCGTCTCAATTTATGGAAAATTTTGCTGTAGAAAAAGATTTCTTGCGCACATTTGCTTTCCATTATGAAACAGGAGAACCTATTCCAGACGAGTTGATAGAACGAATACACAGAAGTCGGAATTTCCTTGCTGCCTACGGATGCCTCAGACAGGTAAGTTTTGGATTATTGGACATGGCCTATTACACTCAAAAGAAGGCTTTCAATGAAGACATAATAACATTTGAGAAAAAAGCTTGGGAAAAAGCGATCATATCCAAACAACTGCCGAACACCTGTATGACAACCCAATTCTCTCATATTATGTCCGGAGGATATGCTGCAGGATATTACAGTTACAAATGGGCAGAAGTACTTGATGCGGATGCATTCAGCTTGTTTAAAGAAAATGGAATATTCAATAAGGATACGGCCCAAAGATTCCGAGATTGCATCCTTTCTAAAGGAGGTACAGAACATCCCATGACTCTTTATAAGAAATTTAGAGGCCAAGAACCAACAATAGACGCATTATTAAAACGTAATGGAATCAAAAGACAGCAAACAAAGGAATCTTGATATCAGATATCTGCGCATGGCAAGAATATGGGCAGAAAACAGTTATTGTCAAAGACGGAAAGTAGGTGCACTCGTTGTGAAAAATAAAATGATCATCAGCGATGGATATAACGGTACACCCAGTGGATTTGAAAACCAATGTGAAGACGAAAATAATGTAACAAAATCCTACGTACTGCATGCAGAAGCAAACGCCATAACAAAACTTGCACGAAGCAATAACAACAGCGATAACGCTACATTATACGTTACTGCCGCGCCATGTATTGAATGCTCAAAATTAATTATCCAAGCTGGAATAAAAAGAGTCGTCTATGGTGAGAAATACAGATTGGAAGACGGCATCAATCTTTTAAAAAAAGCAAATATTGAAGTGATTTATCTAAACCCCGACGAGAATGAATATAAATAAATCAAACCGTTTTATACCGCTTATGATGGCTTTGTGCGTTGTAATCGGTATTATTATAGGAACGTTCTATGCAAATCATTTTTCAGGAAACCGCCTGAATATTATAAATTCGGGGAGTAACAGACTTACAAATCTGCTGCACATCATTGATGATAAATATGTAGATAAAGTAAATCTTGACTCTCTCGCAGAAGCCGCAATCCCCAAAATACTTGCTGAACTTGATCCACACTCAGTGTATATCAGTGCAAAAGATGTACTGGCTGCGAACGATGACTTAAAAGGTTCATTCTCTGGTGTCGGAATAGAATTTACCATACGTGAGGACACAATAAGAGTACAGAATGTTATAAGTAACGGACCTGCAGAAAGAGCAGGAATAATTGCCGGAGACAAAATTGTAAGTGTCGACGGTAAACCATTTGTGGGGAAGATTGTCACTAATCAGGAAGCACAATATAGACTGAAAGGACCAAAGGGAACAAAAGTAAAAATTGGTGTTATCAGATACAAACAGAAAAATATAAAATATTTCACTGTCACACGTGGCGAAATTCCACAAAAAAGTATTAGCGCTACATATATGCTTGATGATAAAACCGGATATATAAGAATTAAGAATTTTGGGGAAACTACATATCCAGAATTGCTTATATCATTGGCTCAATTATCTCAAAATGGATTCCAAAGTCTTGTCATTGACTTAAGAGACAACACCGGAGGCTATATGAATCCTGCAGTACAAATGGCAAATGAGTTCTTATCTAAGAACAAACTCATTGTATATACCCAAGGAAGAAAATCACCAAGACAAGAGTACAGATCTGATGGACGAGGAAACTATCAAAACCTACCTCTTGTTGTGCTGATAAATGAAGGCTCAGCGTCTGCATCCGAAATTTTTGCAGGTGCGATGCAGGATAATGATCGGGCAACAATCATCGGACGGCGTTCTTTTGGAAAAGGTCTCGTACAATTACCAATGGAATTCCCCGATGGAAGTATGATACGTCTTACAGTTGCACGATACTACACCCCTTCTGGACGTTGTATACAAAAGCCATACACAGCAGGTGACGATAAAAACTATGAACAAGACATTATCGCCCGTTATCAGCACGGAGAGTTCTTCTCGCAAGACAGCATAAAACATACAGGACCTGCGTATTATACAAGTTTAGGAAGAACTGTATATGGTGGCGGTGGTATTACACCTGACATATTTATTGCAGAAGATACAATCGGGGTTACCTCTTATTATAAAGAAGCAAGCATAAGTGGACTCATACTCCAATTTGCTTTCAACTATACTGATAATAATAGACAAAAACTGAATAATTACAAAGAGATGTCTGAATTAGCCGACTATCTGGTAAGTCAGAACACAGTAGAAAAATTTGCGATATATGCAGAGAAGCACGGCTTAAAGCGCCGAAATATCATGATTAGAAAATCGCATAAACTATTAGAAAGATACATCAATAGTCGTATTATCTACAATATGTTAGATGAAGCTGCATGGACAGAATATATCAATCTTGATGATCCTGCAATAGAAAGTGCTCTAAGAGTTTTTGAAAACAACGCAGCATTTCCGAAAAAAACAGAAAAAGGAAATAAAAAGAATAAAAAAATAGCCTATAATACAAGATTATCCATACACAACCACCTAAGAAAACAAGGTAATATAAAGATATTACATGCGTGAAAAGAGTCAAATCAGAAATGAAATAAAAATACGCAAGCGACAATTCACAGAATCTCAGTTAAAAGAATTGTCGCTTGCTATTATAGACAAACTATTAGAACATCCCAAAATAAAAAATGCAAGAACAATACTGATGTATTATTCTCTGCCTGATGAAGTATATACCCACACGGCGATAATGCAACTTGCAAATGAAGGTAAAGAAATATTACTTCCAGCGGTTATAAATAATTTCGAAATGGTATTACGCAAATACACTCAGAATGAAGATATGCAAGATGGAGCATTCAACATAAAGGAGCCTATGGGTGAAGAATATACAGAAATGGATAAGATAGATGTCGCTGTTATCCCTGCAATTGCATATGATAGCACAAAAAATAGAATCGGACGTGGTAAAGGATATTATGACAGATTCTTAAAGAAAAATCCTAAGATTTATAAAATTGGAATATGCTTTGATTTTCAAAAATTCGCGCAATTACCTACTGATTCAAACGACATCCCTGTAGATGAAGTTATTTAATATAATAAATTATATAAATAGTCAATATATCCTCACATCCACAATCACTTGACATTTAACTTCCTGATTAAGCCTTTTTACGAGTTGAGCTCTCATCATTGACAAATCATGGCGCAAAGCCGGATTCAAGATCTTTACAAAAAGAGTTTGGTTCTTTATAAATTTTTCTGCAGTATATTGTTCTACAACATGTCCCGCAACAACACCCCATGCATCAATAAGACGTTTTTGCAATAACGGTGTTTCCAGTCCTTCTTTACGCAAATATACGTTTATAAGGTCTGAAATTGACATAACATCTTTTTTAAACATCCATCTTCTCCTTTATTTCACCATTATCAACCATAAATAATTTATAACTGAATGAACCTTTATCCAGTATTCTATCCAAATGATCCCGATTAGTATCAGTTATAAAAATCTGACCATAACTCTTACCCGAAACCAAACCAATGATACGTTCTACTCTATCGGCATCCAATTTATCGAATATGTCATCCAGTAAAAGAAGTGGAGTTGTATTTGAGACAGTCTTACGCAAAAAATCAAATTGTGACAACTTCAAGGCCAATACAAAAGTCTTGTTCTGCCCCTGGCTGCCTTCGCGCTTCATCTGATAATCTCCAAGCATCATATTCAAGTCATCACGATGTACACCATGCAAAGAATAACCTAAGATACAATCTTTAGCACGGCTGTTACGAATTACATCAAGCAATGGACCACTTTGAGCATGAGATACATAATTTAATGAGACATTTTCCTTGTTTCCGGATATACTATTATATACAGATTGAAAAACGGGAACAAACTCTTTTATAAAATTATTTCTTTTATTATATATTTGTCCTCCATGACGTGCCATCTCATTTTCCCAAATATCAAGAAGCGTCTCATCCGGGTTTTCTGTTTTAAGTAAAGAGTTACGCTGCGTAAGAGCCTTATTATATGCGGCCAATGCCTCAATATAACTTCGATCATATTGAGATATTACAACATCCATAAAACGCCTACGCTCCTCACTTCCGCCATCTATCAGTGAAGTATCATTTGGGGAGATAAATATAAGAGGTATAAGTCCTATATGTTGAGAAAATTTTTTATATTCTTTTTTGTCACGCTTGAAATGTTTCTTGGTACCCCGCTTCATTCCACAATAAATGCTCATAGCATCCCCTTTGTCATCATGATACAGTCCTTCTAAAACAAAGAAATCCTCACCATGTTTTATTATCTGTGAATCTATTGGATTAAAAGAACTCCTGCAGAATGAAAGGTAATATATAGCATCTAATAAATTTGTCTTCCCTTCCCCATTATTTCCAATGAAACAATTTATTTTGGGTGACATCAACAATGTTGCCTCCCGAATATTCTTAAAATTAATAATTGAAATTTTATTTAATATCATCAGAAATACAAAATCTTCTTTAATGCAAAGATAAATCATTTATCAATCAAAAAAGAAAAAAGTAGAAAATAAATTTCAATATATGAGATTAATTCCGTAATTTTGCGACGCATTTTATATGCGTGTAAGACACTTTATTCTATTAATTTATACCGAAACAACAAAAACAATAAAATAGAATGGCAAACAAAAAAGAATCAGGAGCTCTTGATATGAAAGAGACTCTCAACAATTCAGAAGCTTTCTTTAATAAAAACAAGAAAGCAATTCTTATCGTATTGTCCGCAGTCATTATTATAATCGCGGGTTTCTTCATTTATAATGCTTATTATGCCGGCCCAAGGGAAGACAAAGCTAGTACAGCACTTGCAAAAGGTCAAGAGTACTTCAACATGGAGCAATTTGACAAAGCACTCAATGGAGACGGTGCCGGATATAATGGCTTCACAAAAATCATAAGCGATTACAGCGGAACAGACGCTGCAAATCTTGCCAATCTTTACGCGGGCCTTTCTTGTGCAAATCTTAATAAATGGAGCGATGCTGTAAAATATCTTGAAGCATATTCACCTTCAAATGATGCTATGGTAAGCCCTGCAGCCGTAGCCGCATTAGGAAACGCTTACGCTCAAACAGGAAACATTGATAAGGCCATAAGTAAACTCAAGGAAGCTGCAGATATGGCAGACAGCAAATCTGAAACAAAAGCCAACATGAGCATTTCTCCTACATTCCTAATTCAAGCAGGAGAATTACTTGAAAGCCAAGGTAAAAAAGCAGATGCGCTGAAAATATATCAGGACATAAAAACAAAATATGTTAATGCTCCTGTAGTCCAGAATTCTGAAATTGACAAATATATAGAACGCGTTTCTGAATAAATGGCGACAGCACTACATAACCTCTCTAGTTACGACAAAGAATCAATACCTGACGCAAGCAATATGTGTTTTGGTATCGTTGTAGCTGAATGGAATCCAGAAATTACAAATGCCCTTCTTGAAGGTGCGGTAACCACACTCGAGAAACATGGCGCACTTCCAGAAAACATACATGTCAAAAAAGTCCCTGGAAGTTTTGAGTTAATCTATGGGGCACACCAAATGGTTCTTCATGGATATGATGCAGTAATTATCTTAGGAAGTGTTATCAGAGGTGAGACTCCACACTTCGATTATATCTGCCAAGGAGTAACATATGGAATCGCACGACTGAATACTACAAGTGAGATACCGATTATCTACGGCTTGTTAACAACTAATGATTTACAGCAAGCAAAAGATAGAAGTGGAGGAAAACTTGGAAACAAAGGTGATGAATGCGCTATAGACGCAATAAAAATGGCAAAATTTTAACAACACATTTATTTACATAATAAGACACCGATATGTGACTTTCATATCGGTGTTTTTATTTTTACAGATACCTGACTGTATTAATATTGTATTATTCCAAGCCCAGTAAACATTCTGTGGGGGAAATAAAAACAGCGGCTTCAATCCAAAATAAGCGTTGTTTTCTTATGTAGAAATGAGAGCAACAAGGGCCACTTACAGATTTTCAACATTCCGTGATATTTCATCAGAGTTTTCTACCCTACCCTCAAAAATTAAGAGAGATTTTGCGGTCAGTCTTTCCTTAGGACGCAAATACACGAAAAACAAGAACCTTATGCAATATATTGAAGATCAAAGCTTGCGTTTAATAATGATTTTTTCATCTTGTAATAAGCACCGTTTTAGCGTGCGATATTACCCATTTCAGGGCCTCAAATGCACAATATTACATGCTAAAATAGGCGTAGTCAGAGGCTGAAACAGGCATTATTAGAACGCAATGAGCACAATCCAACACTTCATAGCAGAATATACTACAAGGCCGTTTGACAGGAAAAGGCCTCAGAAGCGCCACATTTAACATTTTCTAACATTTCTTTTATGATTTTCTTTTATCAAAAAAGTCAAGAAAATCTGTAAGTCCATCATCCCGAGTTTTCTTCAAACATACCGACATAAGACATATAAAAGAGACGGTAAGTAAGCGTCAGTCTTGTATGGATTATATAGGTTACGTCAATGTGAATTTATTATCACGTGAGAAAAGGCCTTTCGCGGTTTATGCCATCTCATGTTGTCTGGACATTTTACGGCATACGGCGCATTAATTAAGAACCAATCCCCACAGAATTTCATTTTAGCCATTATAATGTTATATGGGATATAGTGCCAATTACTATTATCCGTTTCATCATTTTTGGCTACAATCTTCAAACATTTGATCAATCCAAAATCTAAAACACATCATTTCATAAACAACTCAAACGCCTTCTTCCTCAGACAACTCTACCTCAGAATTGTCTAAATCATTTGAGTTTGCTGTATCTAGCATTGTATCTCTATAAACATCGAGCTTATAATTTTTATATGAAAATCTGACAACTAAAGGAATGTATTCATCACTCATCTTATCTGGTGCACCGACACTTGCTGCAAAATAAATATAATCATCATCCACCCTGTCAAAAACAAGTCCCAGTAAAACATTGTTCTTCAAATAATCAGCTCCTACATATTTACTAAAATCTTCTTTTGTAAAACTTCGCTTGAGAACATCCAAACCATCTTTTCCTGTTATACGCAACATTATACGATTGTCATAATATTTATTTCCCGTTCCATCATCAACAATCGACAAAGAATTATCAGCCTTGCGTTCTATGCTGACATTATATACAGAACCGTGCCAATCTATTGTACGAGTCTGTTCATAATCTCCAATTTTCTGGACAGTCTTTTTTACAGTTTTAACTTCTTGCTTATGCGTTATGATATCATTTGTTTTCTTACCTTCACTACATGAAGTTACCAAGTATAAAGTTACAAATACAGCCAAAATATATTTTATTCTTCTCATAAAAGTATTAATCATTTATGGCAACAAAGTTAATGTAAATTGATCGCAGATCAAAATAAATAAACTCATTTATTTTGAATATGTTTATATAAATAAATGACGCTATCCCATTTTTGGATAGCGTCATCGCCATTACCTTGAGGGAAACAAGCATATGGCTAAGATATTAACCTCACTAATTATGAACAGATGTTCCTATATAAATGTTATTTGTCGACACCTTATTTTCGTTTATTATTCTGACGTGGACGACGTTGCATCATCTTTTTCTGATCTTCCTCATATTTCGAAAACTGATCATCAGTCATTATCTTCTTCAGACCGTTATTATATGCCTCACGTGTCTCATTCATAGTTTTCATCATTGCTTCGATCTGCTCCTTGCTAGGACGTTCTTTAACTAATACAGAGTCATTATTTGCCCTATCACGACGCATACCTTTCATTGGACCTACTCGCCCTCCCATGAACATTTTATCTGCGTATTGCGTATTAAGTTCCAGTAAGTCTTTAGCCTGTTTCTCATCAAGCCCATATTTCTCAACCATACGATCAGTACGTTTCTGTATAATCTCAGACTTATCCAATTTCTTTCTACCATTATTGTCCTGCGCCATAACACATGCAGCACTTAAAGAAAAACACAATACAAATGCTAATAAATACTTTTTCATATCAAACAATTTTTGTTAGTTATATTAACAGCCATTTTAAAAGCCGTTCTAATAATATGACGTTATAACTCCATAAAGGTTTAACATATACATCAAAATAACATATATTACTATTCATTTTGACGTTTTTTTTATATCTTTGCCATATCAAAAAATGGCATCAGAAATGAGAAAGACACTATTTATTCTGATATTACTCACATCTGCATTTTGCTCATCATGCAGAAAAGAAAGAACTACGGATCCAACAGAAGCGATTGATACAATCCCGATGTTGATAATGCAGATAAAGAAATGCTCACGCCTTTATACAACAGAATATCATATACATAAAATTATAACCCACGATGATAAAATCAGTGTTAAAGGTAAATTTTTTAAAAAAGAATACGATATAGATCTTCCTCTAGGAAACAGAAAAATTGCTATACCAATTGATGCTACAATAAAAGCATATATTGATTTTGGAAACTTTTCAAAAGAAAACGTTGAGAAGATAAATGGCAAAATAAATATTATTTTGCCGGATCCCAAGATAGCAATAACCAGTACAACAATCAATCACAAAGACATTAAAGAATATGTCGCTCTAACACGGCGTGATTTTAGTGATGAGGAACTTTCCAATTATGAACGACAAGGACGCCAGGCCATTGTTGACGACATTCCGAATATGGGCCTGATAGATATGGCAAGAGAAAGTGCGGCTCGCACCCTAATTCCAATATTTAAACAAATGGGCTATAAAGAAAGTGACATAACCATCACATTTAGAAAAGATTTCACACGGAAAGATTTCAACTCTATTATTGAAAAATCAAATATTACACAATGAAGAAAGATTCCGGTAGAACAAGAAGGTTCATAAAACATATTATCAGTACATCAATGATGCCTTGGTTACTTACGGCAGTTGGAGTAATCGTTGTATTGATAATTATAACTTCCATTATTCATTGCGGAAAGGATAATAGTGCAAAAATTTACACAAATGACAAAATTGATATTACGCCAAATCTAATAGAATCAATCAAAGATATTGGCGAATGGGAATTTCTGTCAATCAACGATGAAGAACTTGTAGATACCATAAGGCATGGCTTTTTCGGTGATGATCAACTGGTAAGAATATATTATGGTACATTACGTTTGGGAATAAATCTTCATGAAACCAATAAAGATTGGATAATGACATCTGGAGATTCTATTATAGTAACACTTCCTGCAATAAAACTATTAGACGAAAAATTCATAGACGAAACAAAAACAAGATCATTTCTTGAAAGCGGTAAATGGAGTCATATGGATCGCGCTGCGCTATACAAGAAGGCACAAGACATTATGCTGAAACGTTGCCTGACAGAATCAAACATTAGAAGCGCAGAGCAGAATGCAACTATACAATTTCAGAATCTCATGCAGTCAATAGGATATAATAATATAAAAATCAGATTTGAACACAATAATAAGCAAAAAGCCAAACATGTTAAATAATAGCTGATTAGCCTACAGAATTTAATAATATCATATACAACATCGCATATGACTCATATGTGTTCTACACAATAAAGTAAATTATATTATTACATTTTCTTATTTACATATATCAGCAACCGACCATAAAAATTACAAATACATCCACATATATTGTTTAACAACTAAATGTTTTAAATCCTTCGATAAATCTCCACCAAAATATTAAAGCCTGCACATTTTTATTGTATAATATAATTGTATGTTTGGCAGAAAATTAATAATTTTGCAACATAAAAGAAAAACAGGCGATGAAGTTAATTATCATGACCAAATCTACATTCTTCGTAGAAGAAGATAAAATTCTTGTTACTCTTTTTGAAGAAGGGATGGACAATCTGCATCTTTACAAACCGGCAACATCACCTGTTTATTCCGAACGTCTGCTTTCGTTAATACCCGAGGAGTTTTATAATAAAATAACAGTCCATGATCATTTCTATCTAAAAGATGAATACCGTTTGTGTGGTATTCATATAGATACCCCAGTCCTAACTCCCCCACTAAACTACAAAGGGCATATCAGTAGAACATGCACAAACCTGGAACAACTGAAGAATATGAAGAAACAATCCAACTACGTTTTTTTGAGAAATATCTTTGACAGTCAATCAGAGCCGACTCAAAAATCAAACTTCACAATGAATGATTTGGAAAATGCGGCAAGTTGTGGATTGATAGACAAAAAAGTGTATGCTCTTGGTGGAATGAATATGGATAATCTTCAGATTGCCAAAGATCTTGGATTTGGCGGTATTGTTATATGTGGTGACTTGTGGAATAGATTTGACATACATAACCAAAACGATTACAAAGAGTTAATCAACCACTTTGAACGTCTAAGAAAAATAATCAGTTAAATTTATATACATCATTTAATAAAAAAGAAATGAGTGCAAAAAACTCTTTTTTGGTTTTCTCTGGCACAAGCACGAGATACCTTGCAGAAAAAATCTGCTCCAGCTTAGGTTGTCCGCTAGGCAACTTGGTGGTAACGCGATTCTCTGATGGCGAGTTCGCTGTTTCCTATGAGGAATCAATTCGCGGACGCGATGTTTTTCTCGTACAAAGCACATTCCCAAATTCTGATAATCTGATGGAATTGCTATTGATGATTGATGCAGCCAAAAGGGCATCTGCACGACAGATCATCGCAGTGATACCATATTTCGGTTGGGCAAGACAAGATCGCAAGGACAAACCAAGAGTAAGCATCGGTGCAAAACTTGTTGCAAACCTTCTAAGCGCGGCTGGAATCGACCGACTCATCACAATGGATCTCCATGCAGACCAGATTCAAGGATTCTTCGATGTACCAGTAGACCATCTTTATGCATCTGGCGTACTGTTACCATACCTTCAGAGTCTGCACCTAGAAGATCTCGTTATAGCATCTCCTGACGTAGGCGGTTCAAAACGTGCAAGCACTTTTGCCAAATACCTTGGATGCCCATTAGTGTTGTGCAATAAAACACGTGCACGTGCAAATGTTGTAGAAAGCATGCAGATCATCGGTGATGTAAAAGACAAAAATGTCATTATCGTGGACGACATGGTTGATACCGCAGGAACAATCACTAAAGCTGCAGATATCATGAAAGCAGCTGGTGCTAAAAGTGTCAGAGCATGTGCTTCCCACTGTGTTATGAGTGGTCCTGCATCTGAACGAGTACAGAATTCTGCACTTGAAGAGATTGTATTTACCGACTCTATCCCATATTCAAACCGTTGTGCAAAAGTTAAACAACTTTCTGTTGCCGACATGATTGCTGAGACTATAAAACGTGTCATCAACAACGAAAGTATCAGTTCACAATATCTGGTATAACAATAACAGCGGATGTTTTATGAGAATATTCCGTAACATATCTTTGGCTGCGGTAGCAATATTCTTGCTATCCGCATGCCAAATTAAACATGGCAACAAACAGGAGACCGCAGAAACGCAACAAGCAGAAACGTCTGTTCCGACACTTACGGACATTGAACTTGGCGATCTTCAACGTAACAGCGTATCACTGAAAAGTGAAATAAGCAAGAATCAGATAACCATAATAGACTTTTGGGCAAGTTGGTGTGGTCCGTGTCGGGCAGAAATGCCTTTAATGGTCAACATCTACAATCAATATAAAGACCAAGGCCTTGGAATAATCGGTATATCACTTGATTCTGATTATAATGCATGGGAAAAAGCAATCACAGACAACAAACTGGCATGGACGCAATTGTCCGATCTAAGAGGTTGGGATAGCTATGCCGCCCAAAACTATCATGTAACAGCAATCCCATACACAATTATTGTTGACAAAAATGCTAAAATCATGGCCAGTGGCCTGCGTGGCGAAAAATTGGAAAAATTCATAAACAACTATTTCAATACACCACATTAAGTCAAAACCATTTCAGAATATTTTTATTGTCAACAAAAATCCTCCACATTCATCATCTTCATAGAAAATATATAAAATATAACGGTAATAACCATATTACCTGTTTGAAGATAATAAATGGACTAGGTATAAATAAAAAAGCATCGGATACATACAATATCCGATGCTTTTTATATTTGTAATATACTTATTAATCAAGCCATTTAACATAGCAGAAAGCCTGTCTGTGAGCAAGCATTTCGTGCTTCGGGAACATTCTCACACATCCCTTGAACGAGCCAGCAACATCTGGTTCGAACTCTAGTTCAAATGTATAAAGGTTTCCTTCATGACCAACCATCATGAACTCACGTACATTGAATATACGTTCCTCTCCATTGCGGTCTGTCTTAACAGAAACAAACTCTAGACCAACAGCGTCATTGAGTCCCTGCTCATCAATCACATATCGCATACTGTACTTCTTTCCTGTTTCTACACCATTGACAATAAAGTCGCTCTTTGATACGACATGTATTGAATCCCATCGTTCTGCAACAGTCTCTTTCCACTGTGCAAGTTCCTTGGCAAGTTGGTTGTCATTAGCTGACAACTTCTTGAAAAGAGTAGCCTGCTTTGTATAGAAACGGCTGTAATAATCATCAAGCTGACGCTTCATGGTATAATGAGGAGCGATTGTCGCGATAGAGTTCTTTATTGTCTTTATCCAACCTTCACTATATCCTTTCTTGTTACGGTTGTAATAAAGTGGTGCGATATCATTCTCAAGAAGACTGTAAATCATTGCTGCATCAAGCTGATCCTGATAACCTTGGTTCTGATATGTACGTTCCTGAGGAAGAGCCCAACCAGCACCATCACGATATCCTTCAACCCACCAACCATCAAGAACTGACAGGTTGACTACACCATTCATCTCAGCTTTCTCACCAGACGTACCAGATGCCTCGAGTGGACGTGTAGGAGTATTCATCCAAATATCAACACCAGAGACAAGACGCAGAGCAAGCTGCATGTCATAATCCTCAAGGAAGATTATCTTACCAAGGAATTCCGGACGTTGGCTTATCTCAAACACCTTCTTAATAAGTCCTTGTCCAGCACCGTCTGCCGGATGAGCCTTTCCTGAGAAAATGAATTGTACAGGGCGTTCAGGATTGTTGACAATCTTAGCCAGACGGTCGAGATCTGTAAACAGAAGATGAGCACGTTTGTATGTAGCAAAACGACGGCAGAAACCAATCATCAAGGCGTTTGGATTAATGCGCTCTAACAAAGACACAACACGTGCCGGATCGCCCTGGTTCTTCAACCATGTCTCAGAGAATTTCTTGCGTATATATTCTACAAGATTCTTCTTAAGAATCATACGTGTCTTCCATATTTCTTCGTCCGGCACATCATATATGGCATGCCAAATACTTTCATTACTCTGATCCTTCAGGAAATTCTTGTCAAAATATTTTGCATACAACTGCTGCCATTCTGTTGCCGTCCATGTCGGGAAATGAACACCGTTGGTAACATATCCTACATGATTCTCTTCCGGATAATATCCTTTCCATATCGGAGAGAACATTTTCTGGCTAACCCATCCATGTAATTTACTTACACCATTAACCTCTTGACATGTGTTGCATGCAAATACCGACATACAGAATTGCTCAGAATGGTCATCCGGATTCTGACGTCCCATACCGATGAACTCATCCCATGTTATGCCAAGCATTGAAGGATAGCCTCCCATATATTTACCGAAAAGCGACTCATCAAAATAGTCATGGCCTGCAGGAACTGGAGTGTGGACCGTATAAAGCGAAGAAGCGCGTACGAGCTCCATTGCCTGATTGAAATTCAAGCCACTCTTAACATAGTCACACAGACGCTGCAAGTTACAGAGAGCTGCGTGTCCCTCATTGCAATGATAAACATCTTTCTTTATACCAAGTTTCTTGAGAGTGAGCATACCTCCGATACCGAGCAGAATCTCCTGCTTCAGACGATTCTCGTTATCACCACCATACAATGAGTGGGTTATCGGTTTGTCAAACTCAGAGTTTAACTCATTATCTGTATCAAGAAGATACAGTTTGATACGTCCCACATTTACTCTCCAAACATAAGCATGAACCTGATAATTCATATAAGGTACATCCACTACGAGCGGATTACCGTCAGAGTCATTCTCACGTTCGATCGGCAGTGACTCAAAATTCTGAGCCTCGTATTTCGCAATCTGCTGACCATCCATATTCAGCGACTGGATAAAATATCCATAACGGTAAAGGAAACCGACAGCACACATGTCTACATTACTATCTGATGCCTCCTTCAAATAGTCACCGGCAAGCATACCCAAACCTCCGGAATAGATCTTAAGCACATGACTCAATCCATATTCCATACAGAAATATGCTACAGACGGACGTGAATGGTCCGGTTCAACATCCATATAATCGCGGAATTTCTTGTAAACGCTCTTTACACGGCTCATTATAGCAGGATCCTTTACAATCGCCTCCTTGCGGTCATAACTGAGACGTTCCAACAGAAGAACCGGATTGTGCTTCACCTCTTCGAAAAGCTGTTCGTCCAGACTTTTCCACAAATCCTGTGCCTCATAATTCCATACCCACCACATGTTATGGGCTAACTCATCCAAGCATTTCAACTGCTCGGGCAATCTTGATCTTACAATCAACTCCTTCCATTGAGGAGCGTTGGCATAATCTGATTTTATTTTCATAACTGTATTTTAATTATTTTTCTGATATTCGTTTCTGAACTGCTCGGAGAGAATAATCATAAGCAGCATAATACTGTTTGATGAAATTGCTCCATAAAGCAATCTTCGACAATGAGGAAGCATTATTTCTGGCAGACTTAACTTCCGAATCTGTAAATCCGGCAAACTCCTCCACGGTTTCCTTTATTGCCTCTGCGACATCAAAATAATTGTAGTCATTGCGATGGATAACCTTAACTCCATCTTCTATCTCTCCGTATTTCCCCTTGACAGAATTTACCCATAAACCGAAACCAGCCAAGTCAGTCGTTATACAAGGAACCTTGAAAGCGATTGCCTCAAGCGGTGTGTATCCCCACGGTTCATAATATGACGGATAAACACAAAGGTCGTTTCCTAACACCAGGTCATAATAAGTCATATTAAATATGCCATCATCGCCAGTCAGATAGCACGGCACAAAAATAATCTGTACCTTGGAATCTTTGCTATTATGCACATTCATTGCATTCAGCATACCCATAACCCGATCTTCACTCATATTATTGAGCCAATGGGTAAGCTGCGGATTTTCAAGCGGGATATCGAAAGTCTGACCTGAAGCGAGACGGTCCAGTAAATCCTCGCGTGGCGAGTTTACCCAAGCCGGAACTTCTATAAATGCTACGGCCTTACGATTGAATTTTTCATCATTTCTCAAACGATTCATAGCCTCTATGAATACGTCAATACCCTTATTTCTGAATTCATAACGACCACTAGTCGATATAATCAGAGTGTCATCATCGACACTGCAGCCCGTTAGTGCATTGGCCACTTGAAGAAGTCTACGACGTGCCATACGTCGTTTCCGAGTAAAAGTCGCAGCTTTTGGTACAAAACTGTTATCAAATCCGTTAGGCAATATGAAATCAGCCGGTTTATCCAACAATTCGGCACATTCTCGACCTGTTATATCGCTGACTGTTGTAAAACAGTCCACATGACATGCAGTCTGTTTCTCTATAGAATGCTTGCTCTGCATATTAAGTTCTGCAGCCATCTGATCACCATTATAGGCAAAGAGATAATCGTACAGAGGTTTGTTGTTACCAGCAATACTGCGACCAATACTCGTCGCATGCGTAGTGAATAAAGTTGCAATCTCCGGTAATTTATGATTGATATAAAGTAGTCCGAGGCCTGTCATCCACTCATTTCCATGATAAATCACACGTGTAGCTGGAGTCAGATAAAATGTATAGAAACTCTCCACCACTCTGGCTGCTGCATACGAAAACATAGAAGCTTCGTCATAGTCGCCATAAGCATGAAGACTGTCTACACCATACAATTCCCATATACGGGTGTATATTTCATTCTTTTCTGAATAAAATGGTGTGAAATCAACTAAAACGGCAACAGGATTACCAGGTATTTTCCAACGTCCTGTTTTTATCTTCAACCCTTCCTCACATGCATGTGTTCTCCATTCCGCATATAGAGTGTTATCATTCTCAAAATAAGGGCATTCCTTGTCACCCCAACAATCAGGGCCGATAAAAATCAAATTATCCTTCAGTTTTTCCTGCAAAGTTTTCGCTCTTGTAGATAAAACCGTATATATACCACCGACTTTATTACATACTTCCCAACTAGACTCAAATAAATAGTCCGGGAACAATAAACTTTCTTTAGCCATATGAAAAATTATGTGTTTGCAAATATATACATTTTAATATAAATTGCCAACTTTTATAAATATAAAAATAGTAAAAGTCGGCGTATTCTTGATTTAATTTGGTATTTTTGCGAGAACGCAAAAAATATAAAATGAAAAGGTTATCTATACTGGCAATCATTTCTGCCATAGCACTGAATGCATTCTCACAAAACGATTCCATATTTAAATGTAATTTGTATAATGAAGAATACAAAGTGTATATGAATATCAATCTGTATGACAGCAATATAACCGCGCCTAGACAAGAAATATTCGGGGAACTACCGGGATATTTCGGACAGGACAATGACAGTAGGGTTTGGCTTATAACTGATGTAAAAATCTCAAAGAACAATATAGCAAAATTGTCAATTGTAAACGATTACGGAAGTGAAGACCTTACGGCTACTTTGACTGTAGACAAAGACGGAAACTATATACTAAAACAGGAAGATGGAAGCAGGATAAAGATCGTGGAAAACAGAAAATGGGTGAAAATACCTACAGAGTTAAAATTCAAGAAGAGATAAAATCCACAAAAGAAATACAACACCAGCATACTGTATGATCTTAACAAGAGTATGAGGAATAGTCATAACATTTACAGAATATAAAAAGTATATCTTACTCACAAGATAGCATACCGCAAGCCACCAATCGCTAGAATAACAGACACACTTTGCTGTTATAATCAAACAAACTGCCCATTTCATTATTCTCACAACTTATATGCTGCATGATTCTTTCCTCTATACGTCATAACTTTCCACTAATCAGTGGATATTGTTATCTGTCATAAAATTTATCAAAAATGTATAATTTATTCATTTTGACATAAATATACAGACAACACAAATCTACAAAATAGAAAAATAAAAAGCCTGACAACAGCTATCAGAACACTGCGAAAGTATTTCTCACATTCATCATAACTTAGCAATAATATAAAACATCCAACATCAATGCACAAAAAAGGCTTATCCACAATATAATACAGACGTTATGGTCATGTAATATCGGCTTTGTCGCACCCCAAGATAGGCTTCCTTTTTAAACGAAACTGGCTTTCTGATAAAATATGTAGCAATCCCTTACATCATAAGATGCTTCTAATAACAGAGGAAATGTCACCAGAGTTTAATATCAGGGTCCATTTTTACTATATGAAGTATTTCTTCTTTGCTCATTTCTGTATTTTCATCTTCTTCTATCATTATAGAACGTAACTCGTAACTTTCAACAACCTCGTTTTCTTCATCCACATTACTGTATACCCAACAGTCGAACACCCTATCGGGCGCATCGAGAAAGGTAATTCTGATAAATGCTCCACCCAACAGATAAGGATTTATATCATAAATAACAAATTTACCTTTTATCATATCCTTATAAGGTTCCAAGCCTGGATCATTCACTTTTCCGCTATTATATTCATCCAAATATGCACGTAAGGTACGGATATAATCGTTATCCATCCAATCATGTCTATCCCAACCTTCAAAGCGAATATCATTAAGTGATTTTCCTTCACCTATAGTATCCTGGACATTCTTGGTTGAGTCATTCACATTCTGCTGAGAATTACGATGCTTCATAACGCAAGCAGACATTAATATTAAACACATAAATGACAATATTATTCTTCTCATATAGCAAATATATAATTTGGTAAAATGTCTTGTTGTTATATCAACAAATATAAGATATATATTATTACACAATTACACACTCTCAATCTCTATGAAACACTAAATTTACATATATTTATTGTTATATGGATAAATTCTATTAAAAAAATCCTATATCTGAATATATATGTATACATATTAATATGAAAACATTTTAATATGAGCCTGATATAAATCTTCATACCTATGAGAAGTTTCTTGATGCTAAACATAGTAGAAGATAATAAATTTCTGTAATTTTACAGTCAATAAAATAAATATTACAAAACAAATGCGGTAATATTAGTGTAACATCTAGATTCATTTACAAAACTATAATACCAAAATGTATCTGATACATGATATTGCTTGTGCCGAGTATAATCAAAAGAATATAGAACTTAAAAACAGTAAAATAAAATGAGAATATATAAATTAGCAAAGATATCAATATTTTTAATGAAAGTTTGCTTGCCAACAATGATTCTTGCACAAGAAACAAGCGACTCTGTTACAATAAGCGGCTTCATTTCTGATTATAATAATAATGCAATAAACAATTGTTCCGTAATGTTTATGAATTCTAATTTTGATGTTCTTTTCGAAACCAAAAGTAATAACAACGGAATTTACCAGATTCGCATACCAAAAGGCAAATACAAAAGTATGGGAGCTATAAATATGGACACTTATCCTCATACCATGAAAGCAGGAACAAATAATGAAGACCTGAGATTAGAATTCTGGGGATGGAATTTTATTGCAGACAAAGATACAATCTTGAATATCAAATATGACAGAATGGAGGCATACGGTCTACATGCATTTCAAATTCCTGGCGGAATGCCAACTTATCAGATATACGTTCGTCCTATGAGTCTGACAAGATATCTTACAAACAAAGACATAAAAAGCCAACAGCATAAACAAGATCTTTCTAATATAATTCAGACCGTTTCATCAAAAAGTGCAACATGCGATAATCTTGCTCCCACAATCGATAAAGTGAATATAAAAGTATGGATTGACGGAGAGAAAGTACCCATCCTCATGAAACAACAGATTAAAGAATATTATGAAGAAAATGAATTTGGCATTGCATATTATCTGACTGTTGACCATCCACAACATAAGAAATCTTCACCATATCATATTTTCAAAGTGGAATTAAAAGATATGGAAAACGGAGATCAAGGTGAGGCAATATATTTTCTTGAGGAAACAAATTATATTGAAAGAACTAACAATATGTAATCTAAGATAAACTAAAAAATAAAAATAGCACCATAAAGAAAAACTTTATGATGCTATTTTTTTATTGGGAATTATGTCCTTATGCCATAGCCAAGGCTATCCAATCATAGAAGAAGCTGAATACACCAAAGACTAAGATACCTATTGTGCATAATGTAAGAGCCAGTTTTGTGTTGCAGTCACTCTTGAATGCAGGCAGCGGACTGTCAGTCTTGTTAATATACATTGCCTTTACTATAAGCAAATAGTAATAAAGACTTATAACAGTATTTATAAGAGCAATGAATACTACAACATAAGCCCAAACTGTGCCAGACTGTGCAGCAGCCATGAACACGAAGAACTTACTAAACATTCCGGCAAACGGAGGAATACCTGCGAGAGAGAACAATGCAAGTGTCATCAGGAAAGAAAGCTTGGGATTGGTCTGATAGAAACCATCATAGCTTCCCATTTCTGTAGTTCCACCGTTTTTCTGCTCAACAACTCCGATAACAGTAAACACACTCATGTTGGCCACAACATAAACCAGAACATAAAATATGAGTGAAGACATTGCCATTGTGTTATCACCACAAACTGCCAACATTATATATCCGGCCTGTGAGATTGAGCTGAATGCCATGAAACGCTTTAATTCGCTCTGACGTATTGCAAAGAGATTGGCAACAGTAATACTCAGTACAATTACGATATAAAGCAGATACTGCCAGTATTCAACCAGCGGTGCAAATGCCTTCATAAGGATTACCATAAGAGTGAAAGCTGCTGCTCCTTTTGAGATAACACTCAGATATCCGGTGACTGTTGTCGGAGCTCCTTGGTATGTATCAGCTGTCCAGAAATGGAATGGAACAAGACTTATCTTGAAACCAAGACCACTGAAAAAGAATACAAGTCCCATTATATTCATCGCAAAATTCTCAGAAGAACTCAGAGCTGTTGCGACATCAGCAAAATACAATGTTCCGACACTTCCATATATGAAAGATATACCATAGAGCATCACACCGCTCGAGAATGTCGCAGTAAGAATGAACTTTGCTGCACCTTCAGCAGAATTGTGACGGTATTTGTCAAATGCAACAATGCATGCCATTGGTACTGAAGCCATTTCAAGTCCAAGGAAGAACAAAAGGAAATGACCAGAACTCATCATTACATTCATACCAAGCAGAGTGGATAGAACAAGCATATAGAACTCTCCTTCTCGATTGCGCACATCATCACGGCTGAGCCAGAGACGGCTCTGAATGAGTACAATAAGAGTTCCTGCAGCCAGAATGACTTTCATCACATTGGTTGCAGCGGTTGTTATATACATTTCACCAAAAGCAGTCTTAGCATCTGGTGAAAGAATTGTGGCAACAACTTGTATCAGCATCAATGTGCATACAAGCGGATTAAACCACTTCCGATTATTATTGCGTGATGATATGAAATCGGCAATAAAAACGATTATCAGGATAGCCATCAATGTGACTTCCGGAATCATATTTAGAAATTGACTATAACCCATTTTTTCGAACTATTTATTATAATGATGCTAATGCTGATAATGAATGGATATGCTCAATAATAGGACCGACAGAACCACTGATGACATCACTTGCCCACAGAGGTGCGATACCGAGACCTGCTACACAGAAAATCAGACAGCATACAGCTACGCGCTCATCCCATGTTGCATCTGTCAGTTCAAGATAATGAGGATCAGCAACCTTCTGATAAAGTATCTTGCCAACAACACGAAGAATATAAACGGCTGTCACGACAATACTTGTACATGCAATAATCGTTGCTGTACGATGAAATACATCATTATTTGCGAATGATCCTACGAAGATTGTCATTTCTGCAATGAATCCCGAGAAGCCAGGCAGTCCAAGATTGGCGAGACCGGCAATAACATAACCTACACTGAGGAACGGCATTATCTTCATCAAACCACCAAGCTTGCGGATGTCACGTGTATGTGTACGGCCGTAAATCATACCGATAAGGGCAAAGAACAAGGCTGTCATCAAACCATGAGAAAGCATCTGAAGAATAGCACCTGTACAGGCTGTCTGAGTCATCATAAGCAGAGCAAAAAGCACAAGACCACAGTGAGATACAGATGAATATGCATTGATGTATTTCAAGTCTGTCTGAACACATGCAGAAAGCGCACCGTAAACGACAGAGATGGTTGTGAGTATAATGAAAATCCACGCGAGTTCACGAGCTGCTTCTGGAAGAAGGAACATAGCAATACGGAAACATCCATATCCTCCAAGTTTCATCAACACACCTGCATGAAGCATAGAAACAGCTGTCGGTGCAGAAGCATGACCGTCAGGTGACCATGTATGGAATGGGAACAATGCCCCCAAAACGCCGAATCCTATGAATACAAATGGGAAGAATACCTTCTGTACATTAACAGGAATATTATGCATAGCTGCAATTTCCATGATATTCATAGTTGTTGCACCACTGAAATAATATATACCTAATATACCTATAATAAGAAGAGCTGAACCTCCCATAAGCATAAGTGTAAGTTTCATAGCGGCATACTCCTTATGTCCACTACCCCAAACTCCAATCAACAAATACATTGGAATAAGAGCGACCTCATAGAATACGAACATTGCGAACATATCTGTACAGATGAAGAAACCGAAAACTCCGGTTGACAACAATGTGAACCAAAGGAAATATTCCTTAGTCAGCGGTTTCAGCTGCCATGAAGCAAATGTTCCTGTAAAAACAATGATACTAGAAAGTAAAAGCATTACAACAGAGATACCGTCAACTCCAATAGAATATGCGATATTCAAATGTTTGAACCATGGAATGCTATAAGTAAACAGCATCGGCGCCGTATCTCCGGCATTGCGCATCTGTATGAAAGTGATAGTCAACCATACAGAAAGCAGCAATAGACATGACGAACCCGCCACCATCACACCACGTACCTGATTTAGATTTCGTGATATCCACAAACCGAATAACATCAGTAATGGTATTACAACAAATAAACTTAATATATTCATTTTTATTTATTTTCTAAGATTTGCCTATATTTTCATTTTATGCAAGGTGATTCTCACTTATAAGCACAATAAAGCTAAAGTCAAAGCAACCGTACCGGTCAAGAACCAAACAGCATATTGTCTCACGTCTCCACTCTGCCAGCTGCGTATACTTTCTCCACCGGCATTAGCAGCCCAAGCCATGAAATTCATAGCTCCATCTACCACATGACGGTCAAACCAAGCCAAAGGAGTAGAAACAAAACGGAATATGATCTTATGTGTAACAAACATCCAAACCTCATCCATATAGAAGCGACGATAAGCTGCCTCATGCAAACGTGGAAATTTCCGGGCAAGCATGTCTGCAACAGGAGTTTTTTCTCCTTTATACATGAATGTTGCAAGACCGATACCACAAATGGCAAGCACTGTACTGACTCCTGCAACAGTCCAATTTGTATGCGTAGCAAAGCCAATACCATTTGCAGAAATAAGTTCTCCAAACTCAAAAATGTGCAACGTACCAGTTATACCCACCAACAATGTTATGATTGACAGTATAACCAACGGAAGTGTCATTGTCAGTGGAGCTTCGTGCGGTGCGTGTGCGCCTTCCGATTTATGAGTTTCGTAATAGCTCTCACCCCAGAATATAACATAGTACAGACGGAACATGTAGAATGCTGTCATTGCTGCAATACCGCTCATTATAATACCCATAGGTATAGAGAAATTATAGCATGCAACGAGAATCTCATCCTTTGAGCAGAAACCAGAGAAGAATGGTATACCGGCAATAGCAAGACATGAGATAAGGAATGTCCAGTGTGTAACAGGCATATATTTACGAAGACCTCCCATGTATTTCTTTTCATTCGAATGAACTGCATGAATAATACAACCTGCACCAAGGAAGAGACATGCCTTAAACATTGCATGTGTAAACAAATGGTACATACTTGCCATATAGCCAAGACCATTAACATCTGCATACTCTTCAGTCATGGCAACCTTGCCGATTTCCGGATCTGGCATACATACACCTAAAGCAACAAGCATGAAACCAATCTGTGAAATAGTAGAGAATGCCAATACTCTTTTGATATCACTCTGACAGCAAGCCACAGCAGCTGCATAAAAGGCAGTAAATGCTGCTATATATGCAATCACATGAAGTGCCTGCGGAGCAAATTCTACAAAAATCGGGAAAAGGCTTGCAACAAGATATACACCAGCAACAACCATTGTTGCAGCATGTATCAATGCAGAAACAGGAGTAGGACCTTCCATTGCATCAGGCAACCATATATGCAACGGGAACATAGCACTCTTTCCTGCACCTCCGATAAACATTAGGAATAATGATGTCGGAATAATCCAAGCTGAATTATGGAGAGCCTCGGCCTGCTCCGGAGTCATCGTTGTCAGGTCATAATTGAATGTTCCTACATAGAAGCTGTAAAACAGGATACCTATAAGGAAGAACAAGTCTGCAAATCTTGTTACAATAAAAGCCTTTTTGGAAGCTGCGACAGCTGCATGTAAAGGATAATAGAATCCAATGAGAAGATAAGAAGAAACTCCGACAAGCTCCCAGAAAAGATACATTTGGAATATATTTGTAGCAACAACAAGTCCCAACATTGACATTGAGAAAAGGCTTAAGAATGCGTAATAACGCTGAAAACCTTTTTCACCATGCATATATCCAAATGAATATATATGGACCATCAAACTGACTGTGGAGATGACAATAAGCATCATCACTGATATCGGTGTCAGGCGGAACCCTATATTGAATGTAAGTAATTCACTGAATCTCAGCCAAGTGAAATCAAAAGCAGTCACCGTTGGATACAATCCGCTTGATGCTTCACGTCCAACAACAAGGAAATATTCAATAGCTGTATAATACGAAAGTATCGTAACAACAGCCAAAGAGCAAGTACCGACAATTCCAGCTAATTTATGAGACATTTTCATTCCTGCAAGTCCAAGCAAGATAAATGACAATGCAGGCAACAAAAGTATCAGATATACATAACTATAATCCATAACACTTAAAATTTCATGTTTTCAATACTGTTCACCTGATCACTGTGGAAGTTGCGGTAAACATTAATAATGATAGCAATAGCCACGGCTGACTCGGCTGCAGAAACACCAATGGAAAATAATGTAAAAAACATACCTTCCATCTGGCCAGGATACAGCATTCTATTAAACGCTGCAAAATTTATATCAACCGCATTGAGTATCAACTCTATAGAAATCAACATGGCTATCAGATTACGGCGTGTAACGAAACCGAATACACCTATAAAAAACAACAGTGCAGAAAGCACAAAATAATATTCTACTGGTACCATGTATTACTTCTCCTTTCTTGAAATTACTATACCTCCGATAATGCAAGCCAGCAAGAACACAGATATAAACTCAAATGGCAGTATGTACTGATATTTGTCAGCCCCCATAAGAGTGTGACCGATCTGCTCCATAGGCACTTCTGTGTCTGGCAATTGTGCTGCCATAGATATAAATTCATTCTTTAATAAAATAGCAACTACAGTTACAAGACCAACAAGAGAAAGCAAAGCGCCACATATCACTCGGCTTCCACGCAATTTCTCGTATAACCCCTGAAGAGTATGTTTGCTGACAAGCTGTATTGCAAAAATATAAATCATAGTTACACCTCCGGCATACACAGAAATCTGAGCAGCGCCTAAGAACGTATAATCAAGCAGGAAATAAAGACCTGCAACTCCGAAAAGCACAAACAACAAGAATGTTGCGGCTCTCATTATTCTCTTTGTCGTAACACATACCAAAGCTGAGCCAAGGATGAAGACAGCAAGAATTATAAACATTACCATATTAGCCATTTTTTACGTCTCCTCCTATTTTTTTGTATTAAATGTTCCAATCTCAAACTCGGCCCCTCCATCAAGAAGATTTGGTAATGATGAATTATAAGATGTTTCCTTATCAAGATGCAAAACCAATGAATCACGACTGAATGTTGAATTCTCAAAATCATTGGTAAATTTGATTGCATCATGAGGACAAGCCTGTACACACAATTCACAGAACATACAATCACCTAAATCGTATTGATAATCAACAAGACGACGTTTTTTCTTTCCTTCCTCGTCTGTTACCATCTCTGTTGTTATCTTTATCGTGCCATTCGGACAAGCCTTTTCGCACAATGTACATGCAATACATTTGGTATTGCCGTCTGCATCATGTGGCATTACAAGTCTGCCACGATGTCTTTGAGAGACATGCAATGTTGTCTTACGATTCTCCGGATATTGTTCTGTGACCTTCTTTGTGAAATATTCTTTCCAAGTCACACCCATACCGGTGAGCAAAGATTTTATCGCATCCTTAACCTCTCCAAAGTATGTTTTATTATTTTCCATTTCTATATGATAGTCAACGAATGATATTTGAAATATTACACTTTACTTATATTAAAAGTGAAGTCCGAAAGCTACTACCAATGTCATAATTACAAGATTGAGAAGTGCCAAAGGCATCAGATACTTCCATTCTAATTTTAATATCTGATCAATTCTCAAACGTGGGAATGACCACTTAATCCACAACATAATCCATACTATAAGGAATGTCTTGGCAAGGAACCATACAATACCTGGAATATAATCCATTATAGTATTGAATCCATCCAATCCGGCAACATGCAAAGGCATCCATCCTCCTAAGAAAACAGTTGCTGCAAGACCTGCAATTATAAACATATTCAAATATTCTGCAAGATAGAAAAAGCCGAATCCCATTCCCGAATATTCCGTATGATATCCTGCAGTGAGCTCACTCTCTGCTTCGGCAAGGTCAAATGGGCCACGATTCGCCTCTGCATTTCCAGCAATAAGGAAAACTATAAAAGCAATAATTGCAGGAATATGCCCACGGAATATCAGCCATCCACTTTCCTGTGCCTCGATTATTCCAGACAACTGCATTGTCCCTGTAAGTACAACTGCGGTAATAAGGCACAGACAGAGAGACATTTCATAAGAAATAAGCTGTACTGCACCACGCATTGCTGATACAACACTATACTTATTATTTGAACTCCATCCTGCAAGGAATATACCAACAACACCAATACTTGATATTGCTGTCAGTAAGAATACTCCGAGATTGAAATCTATTATATGAGCACCTTTATTCCATGGCATAAACGCAAATGCACCAACACTACCGATCAACACAAGGAAAGGTGCTATAATATAAAGTAGTTTATCAGCTTTATCTACAAAGAATATCTCTTTGATGAGCATTTTCACAACGTCAGCAAAAACCTGAAATACGCCCCATGGACCGACACGCATCGGACCGAGACGACATTGGAAATATGCACAAACCTTGCGCTCCATGAATATAAGCACTATAGCCAGCAACGCATACGCGGTAAGAATAAACAAGCCGACCAGTACGCACTCGATAAGGACTGACAGGAAACTGCCCAAGCCCAAAGTATCGCGCAGAAGACTGTCAAACCATGTTGTAACTATACTAAAATCAAACATTTTGATAAAATGATTTATTATTTATGAATTATCTGTCGATATCTGGTATCACATAGTCAAGTGTTGCTCCGACAGAAATGAGGTCCGCAATCTTTTCACCTTGCAACATTTCATCAAGTGCAGATACCAGCGGAAGACCCATCGGACGGAATTTCAAACGATACGGACTCTTGTCGCCACGACTATCAAGATACACACCAATCTCACCACGGCTTCCTTCTACAGACTTATACCATTGGCCTTCCGGGACACGGATTATAGGTTTCTGCTTTATATAGAAATCACCAGCCGGTATGTTATCAATAAGCTGCTCTAGAATTCTAACGCTCTGCTCCATTTCCTTCATACGTACCATATAACGATCGAAACAGTCGCCATTATTCAAAACAATCTCATCAAAATCAACATTTCCGTACATATCATATGCATGATGTTTTCTGACATCATTATGCCATCCACATGCACGACCTGTACCACCAGTACAACCGTAAGAGATCGCATTCTCGCGTGAAAGTTTTCCAACACCGACAAAACGATTATGCAGAATAACATTTCCTGTAAAGATGTCATTATATTCTTTGAACATCGGTTTAATGTATGTACAAAGTTTCTTGACATTATTTACAAAATTCGGATCTATATCAGCATAACATCCACCAATTCTATAATAATTCTGTATCAAACGCCCACCTGTTGTTTCCTCCATTACATTCAATACCTGTTCACGATCACGCATTCCATAAATAAATGCTGTAAGCGCTCCCAAATCCTGTGCACAACAAGCATAGAACAACAAATGGGAATCCAGACGCTGAAGCTCATCCATTATCGTACGAATATACTTTATACGATCACTAAGCTCCACTCCCATAGCTTCTTCTATAACAGAAACAAGTGCATGACGGTTCATCATAGCCGAAAGATAATCCATTCGGTCTGTCAACGCCAATGTCTGAGGATACGTATAACTTTCACACATCTTTTCGATGCCACGATGTATATATCCGCAATGTGGATATACCTTACGTATTACCTCACCATCAAGAATTGTCTGCAAACGAAGCACACCATGTGTTGCCGGATGCTGAGGACCAATATTGATCACATAATCATCATCCGTAAAAAGTTTATGATATGTCTCCTTGATTTTTCCGTTATCATCCAAATTATATTCAACAGTATAATCTGGCTCCGGATCATCCTCAAGAGTATATCTGTTATTTTCCGGACTCATGTCATAATCCTTACGGAAAGGATATCCATTAAAGTCAGAGCGCAAATAAAGGCGGCGCATATCCTTATGACCAAGGAACTTTATGCCATAAAAATCAAAGACCTCTCGCTCCAAGAAATCAGCAGATTTCCATAAATGACTTACTGTAGGAATATATGCATTTTCACGGTCTGGATTTACAACTTTTACACTTATCCGTTCATAATTATCTGTGTTTTCAAGAATATAAACACATCCTAGTCCTTCTTCGCCGAAATCCTCTCCGACAATTGTCACAAGGAAGTCGAAATGCTTCTCGTTTTTCAATTTTGCCATTTGTACGGCAAAATCTTTAAGTTCAAAAAGTTTATGTTCTAATTTCATATCCTTCCTTTAATTAAATATTGCCTTCTTTGTTCATGTCAACAGATGTTGCATCATTTAACATAGACTTATCTATTTTTCCATCAACAATTATCGGTTTTCTTTCCTTACGGTTTGCACCTCCGAAGAATTTCTCAACTTTTACTTTTCTCTGAAGTTGCATCATTCCATAAAGGATTGCCTCTGGACGTGGAGGGCAACCAGGAACATAAACATCAACAGGTACTATTTCATTAATACCCTTGACAACATGATAACTACTCTTGAATGGACCGCCTGAAATTGCACAACCTCCAACAGCAACCACATATTTTGGCTCCGCCATCTGGTCATACAAACGCTTGAAAACCGGAGCCATTTTGTTTGTAATTGTTCCGGCACACATAATCAAATCGGCCTGGCGTGGAGAGTTTCTGGTCACCTCAAATCCAAATCTTGCAAAATCGTATCTGGCACATCCAACTGCCATAAACTCAATTCCGCAACAACTTGTCGCAAATGTCAAAGACCACAATGAATTACTACGTCCCCAGTTGATCATTTGATCCAAAGAACCAGTAACCACATTCACGCCACCCTCATGAAGTTCCTGAACAATTTTCTCAAGAGAATCATTGTCCTTGAATTCCGAATAAGGAATGCTTTTGATAACAGGTTTCTTTACTTCCATTCCAACGCTCCTTTCCGCCAAGCATAAGCCAAGCCAAATACAAGTACTAACAAGAAGAACCCGATACTTACGAGTGCCATAACACCAAAGTCCTTCACCACTACTGCCCAAGGATAAAGAAACACTGTTTCAACATCAAAGATCAAGAACAGGATGGCAAAAAGATAGTAGCCGACATGTACCGGTATCCATGATGATCCATGAGTAGGAATTCCACACTCAAAAGGTTCACCTTTCACCTTATTAAATGTACGAGGGCCTATGAGTTTTGCAATCACATAAGCCGCTACTACCAAGAAAACAGCCGTTATTAAAACGGTAATTAACAAGATAAAATACATAAAATATATAAAATATTACGTTTTTGTTTGCAGGGAAAAATCGTATTCATGCTATTTTTAAAGTGCGTAATAGAATATTTTCTACACCACAAACGTGTACACCGCTTATTTCAACGTGCAAAGTTAATAATAAATATCCGAATATCCCATAATAATAAAAAAAATATTTATTTATGTTTAAAACCTTCATTACACACATATAAACCACTGATAAAATAAGCTGATATACAGGTTATTACAACCTATTTTTATTACATATCAATAAAAATACAAACAGACACATCTATTCAAATTATATACAACGATTTCCATACCACATCCATTGCCATTTAGTCATGACGAACTATAGTATTCTATGTTTTACTAAATACACCTTACAAATTAGGTCATTATACAAACCGAAAGGCTACCTTTTTAGAAAAAAAGAATTTGATTCCCCACAATATTCCATTTATTTACAGGCAATATTGTTCAATAACAAAAAAACTATAAAAATGCACTTTATATTTTGCAATGTGCGATAGTTAACGTATCTTTGCATTAGAAAAAAGAAATTCTGGGGTTGTTCCGGTTTGATCGGGATACTCATCAATATAAAACAAAACCGAGGAAGTTTCTCTTGTTAATGGCGGGCCACATAAATCCTCAAAGGACTAAGCTGTATAGCCGGTGGATTACAAAGACGGAGAGCTCTCAAATCCTATAAGCTCGGAGTTTCATCACATCATCGGGCAACCCCTTTTCTATTTAACTCTCTTTATATAATCACTCCATATTTAAAGATATAAACATATCTTATTATTGGAGGTTAAATAGAATACTTTTTCATAAATAATAATAAAATATACATTATGTTTTCTGGTATAGTAGAAGAAATGGCGACAGTTGTCGCAATACAAAAAGAGCATGAAAATATTCATCTAACCTTAAAATGCTCCTTTATAAATGAATTGAAAATAGACCAAAGCATTTCCCATAACGGCGTATGTCTGACTGTTGTAAACATCGAAAATGATACTTATACAGTCACTGCGATGAAAGAAACTCTGGACAAATCAAATCTCGGTTTTCTCAAACCTGGAGACAATGTAAATATAGAGCGTTCCATGAAAATGAACGGACGATTGGACGGACACATTGTACAAGGCCACGTTGATGGAACTGCAATATGTAAAGATATAAAAGATGCTGATGGTTCCACATACTTTACTTTTGAATACAATTTTGATAAAGATATGGCCAGTCGTGGATATTTCACTGTTGACAAAGGTTCTGTCACAGTAAACGGGGTATCACTGACTGTGTGCAATCCTACAGAAAACACATTTACAGTCGCTATAATTCCCTATACGTTCGAAAATACAAATTTCTGTAATATAAAAATCGGAAGTATCGTAAATATTGAATTTGACATACTCGGAAAATATATTGCAAGACTTAATTCTCTGACTAGATAGTATAAAACCAAACTATAAAACAAAAGAGGCAGAACGTTTGATTCTGCCTCTTTTGTTTTCATAAAAGCCTGCAATCATAACAATATTGAACATGAGGAACTGTTACAAAAAGCTACAAAACCAGGCCTTTTGTAAAAAAGAATGTTAAGAAACGACCATCATGATAAACATTTTGGATAATTTTTCATCTAACTGATTGTAGCAAAAAATTGCAACAGAGAGACATTTATAGACAACATAAAAGAAATATAAAACTTTAAAACATACAAAATGAACAAGTATCGAACAACATGTCTAACAGCCGTGATTGCACTATGCATTTCTGATGTCATGGCACAGCAATGGACCTTAAAAGATTGCATTGACTACGCATTGGCAAACAACATCTCATTAAAGAAAACCAAATTGCAGGAGTACAGTGCCATTGAAGATATAAAACAAAGCCAGGCTGATCTTCTACCTTCACTAAGTTTTTCCACATCCCAAAACGGAACATACCGCCCTTGGCCGGAAGAAGGGAAAGCTACTGTTGACAACGGATATGTCCAGTCTAGTGTTGACAAAATCTATTATAGCGGTTCATACAGCGTAAGTGGCAATTGGACAGTATGGAACGGAGGACGCAACACAAACACTATAAAACTCAACAAACTTACAGCTGAGCAAGCCAAGCTTGATTCTGCAGAAACAGCCAATTCCATACAAGAGCAGATCGCACAACTCTATGTACAGATCTTGTATTCAAACGACGCCATCAATGTGTGCAAGGAAAGTTTGGAAACCAGCAAGAAAAATGAAGAACGCGGCAAGGAAATGTTCGATGTCGGCAAAATAAGCAAGGCTGATCTTGCCCAACTCACAGCACAACGGGCACAGGACGAATATAATGTAGTCGAAGCAGAAAGTAATATGAGAAACTACAAACGCCAACTCAAACAGGTTCTCCAGATCGCAGACGACAAGGAATTTGACATTGCCATACCTCAAACTACCGACGAGATGGCATTAAGCGAGATACCGGCTCTGAACGACGTATATACATCCACGCTCAGCATAAGACCAGAGATAAAGAATGCGAAACTCGGTATAGAAAGCAGTGATCTGAGCATAAAAATAGCAAAAGCACAGAAACTGCCAACCATAGGACTGAATGCCGGTGTTTCAACAAACACGACCTCAATGAGTGACAATGCATGGGGCACTCAGCTGAAAAACAATGTAAACGTAGGAGCAGGATTTACAGTAAGTATTCCATTGTTCGACAACCGATCATCTAAAACAGCTGTAAACAAAGCAAAAATACAGAAAGAGAACTACATGTTGGAACTGCAGGACAAGCAAACAACACTCTACTCCACCGTAGAAAACTACTGGCTGCAGGCTGTTACCAATCAGAACAAGTTCAAGGCAGCCAAAGTATCCACAGAAAGCGCAAAAGCAAGTTACGAACTTCTCAGTGAACAGTTCGCACAAGGACTTAAAAATATAGTTGAGCTTATGACTGGTAAAAACAATCTGCTTACAGCTCAGCAGAATGAGTTACAAAGCAAATATCTCGCGATACTCAACATTGACATGTTAAAATTCTATGAAACAGGTAAATTAAAATAACAATACACAGAAAATAGAGAGATGAAAAGAATCAGTAAATTATGGATTGTTGTCGGTGTACTGGCTATAATAGCATTGATAATGTGGATGCTGTCCGGCAACAAAAAGAAAGAGGAAGTCACTTTCGAAACTGTCGCAGCAGCTCCGGCGACAATAAGAAACAGCATCACAGCCACTGGTACAATTGAACCGGTAACCGAAGTGACCGTTGGTACACAAGTCAGTGGTATTGTCAGCAAACTTTATGTCGACTACAACAGTATTGTAAAAAAGGGACAGATTATTGCTGAACTTGACAAAACAAATCTTATCAGCCAACTCAACACTGCTAAAGCAAACCTACAAAGTGCCGAAAGCAACTTGAGATACCAGACTGCCAATTACAAACGGTACAAGACTCTTTACGACAAAGGACTTGTAAGCGCAGACGAATTTGAAAACGCACAGTTGTCATACAAGCAAGCAAAAGAACAGGCGGCATCCTCTAAGGAAGAAGTGAACCGCGCTGAGACCAATCTTGGTTACGCCACCATCACATCCCCGATTGATGGAGTGGTTCTGTCAAAAGCCGTAGAAGAGGGACAGACAGTCGCAGCAAGTTTCTCCACTCCAGAATTGTTCACCATTGCACAAGACCTTACAGACATGCGTGTGGTGGCCGATGTTGACGAAGCAGATATAGGTAATGTCAAAGAAGGCGACAGAGTTACCTTCACCGTCGACGCTTTCCCAGACGACACATTTGAAGGAACCGTAACACAGGTTAGACAAGAAGCAACCACAACCAACAATGTTGTGACATATGAAGTTGTGATAAGCGCTCCAAATGCGGATCTCAAACTGAAACCTGGACTTACAGCCAACGTCACAATCTATACTGCAGAAATAGACGGAGTGCTGTGCGTACCAAGCAAAGCTTTAAGATACACACCAACTAAAGAAACTGTCGGCAACAGAAAGATACAAGACGTACAAGGAAAAAACAAGGTGTGGACATTGGAAGCCGATAAGATTGTAGCCCATAGCGTAAGCATAGGTGCTACAGACGGTACACACACACAGATTCTGAAAGGCGTAGAATCAGGAACAAAAGTCATTACAGGTATCAGCGTAATAACCGACGAACAACCGGAAGAAGCTGTAACAGAAAGTAGTCCTTTTGCCCCAGGTCCACCTGATAAAAACAAGAAAAAGAAGTAATAAAAACTGAATTTTCATGGAGAAAAAGATAGTTATAGAACTTCAGAACGTGAAGCGCGACTTCATCGTTGGCGACGAAACCGTGCATGCGCTGCGAGGAGTATCGTTCAAGATACACGAAGGCGAGTTTGTAACAATCATGGGCAAATCCGGATCAGGAAAATCAACACTGCTAAACCAACTGGGATGCCTTGACACCCCAAGCAGTGGAGAATATTACCTCGACGGCATATCCGTACGCAAGATGTCAAAATCGCAACGTGCCACGTTGCGTAACAAAAAGATAGGCTTCATCTTCCAGAACTACAATCTACTGCCCAAGACTACAAGCATAGAGAATGTGGAACTGCCGCTTATGTACAACTCTGCAGTCAGCGCAAAAGAACGTCTCGAACGGGCCACAGAAGCATTGAAGGCAGTAGGACTAGAGAGCCGTATGTATCATAAGTCGAATCAGATGTCCGGAGGGCAGATGCAACGTGTAGCCATAGCACGTGCGCTGGTAAACAATCCGGCCGTAATACTTGCCGACGAGGCAACCGGTAACCTTGACACCCGTACTTCATTCGAGATTCTCGTGTTGTTCCAAAAACTTCATGCAGAAGGACGAACTATAATATTCGTCACTCACAATCCGGATATTGCAAACTATTCATCACGCAACATCATGCTGCGCGACGGAGTGATAATAAGTGATGAAGTGAACAACAACATCCTTTCAGCAAAGGAGGGGCTGGCTGCACTGCCGGTAAACAATGAAGACTGAACAACCAAAGCAAACAGAACAAATAATATATAGAAAAAGATGAATTACGCGAATCTGTTCAAAATAGCACTGAAAGCCATCGCAGCCAACAAGATGCGATCATTTCTGACAGCATTGGGCATCATCATCGGCGTTGCATCGGTCATAACAATGCTTGCCATCGGACAAGGCTCGAAGAAAAGCATACAGGCAAACATTGCCGAAATGGGTTCGAACATGATCATGATACATCCGGGCGCCGATATGCGTGGAGGAGTCAGACAAGACGCGTCCTCCATGGAAACCCTGAAAATAACGGACTATACAGCCATAAAGGATGAATGCAACTATATCAAAGGCATAAGCCCGACTGTAACAAGCAGCGGACAGTGGATATACGGCAACAATAATACTCCGTCAACAATATACGGCGTAAACCAGGATTATCTTGACATCAGGCAGCTCTCTGTAAGCGACGGCGAGATATTCACAGATGCCGACATCAAATCAAGTGCGAAAGTATGCATTCTCGGCCAGACTGTTGTTGACAACCTTTTTCCTGATGGCTCTGACCCTATCGGAAAAGTTGTACGCTTCAACTCAATACCCTTCAGGGTTATTGGCGTGCTAAAGAAAAAAGGCTACAACTCAATGGGAATGGACCAGGACGACCTTGCACTAGCCCCCTACACCACAGTCATGAAACGTATCCTGGCACAAACGTATCTGGGAGGAATCACATGTTCTGCAATAACTGAAAATGTGACAGACAAAGCTACGGAAGAAATCACACAGATACTGCGCCGCACCCACAAACTGAAAGAAGCCACAGAAGACACTCCCGGAGACGAAGACGACTTCAGCATACGTTCTCAGGAGGAACTTTCAAACATGATGAACTCAACCACAGACATGCTCACCGTACTCCTAGGATGTGTAGCAGGCATATCGCTCATAGTAGGCGGTATAGGCATCATGAACATCATGTATGTGAGTGTAACAGAACGCACCCGTGAAATAGGTCTGAGAATGAGCGTCGGCGCACGTGGCATAGACATTCTGAACCAGTTTCTCATTGAAGCAATCATGCTGAGTGTAACCGGCGGTATTATTGGAGTGCTGATAGGCGTGGGAGCTTCCTATGCAGTGAATGCCTTTGCCCACTGGCCCATATTCATACAGCCGTGGAGCATCATAATGAGTTTTGCAGTCTGCACATTCACCGGTGTGTTCTTCGGATGGTATCCTGCAAAGAAAGCCGCACAACTAGACCCGATAGAAGCTATACGATATGAATAAGAGCAAAACGGCTCATGTAATAATAAAAGTTGGATAGAAAAGAGCGAAGCCGGCCGCAATATATCATGCGGCCGGCTTCTTTTTAATTCATATTATCTCATCTGGACTGTTTACAAACGTTGTCGCTCCATGTTTCATCAGAAAATCGCGGTCGCGGAATCCCCACAACACACTGATGCACGGCATACCGCAATTGCGTGCCGTCATGACGTCTACATCACTGTCGCCTATATAAACTGCATATTTTTTATCTGCGCCCAACGCTTTCAGAGCTTCAATCACAGTGTCGGGAGCTGGTTTTTTCCGTATACCCTCACGCTCACCTATCGCGACTTCCACATAACCGTCAAAGAAATGATGACACAATTCCTGTGTGGCGGCATAAAATTTGTTGCTCACCACCGCCACCTTCCTGCCGTCACGCTTCAACCGTGCAAGCATCTGCATCACCCCCGGATAAGGTTGTGTGGTGTCAAGGCCATGCTCAAGATAATGACAACGGAACACATCGTAAGCCTCATCAAACCGAGGATTATCCATTCCATCGGGAACTGCACGCTCCATAAGTTTTTTCACACCATTACCAACAAAGCGCCTCACTTCATCCGTTGTGCGTTCTGGCATTCCACAATATCTCAACGCATAGTTGCAACTTGCGGCCAGATCGTCAAGCGTATTAAGCAATGTCCCATCCAGATCGAAAACATAAGTTTCGTACATATTGTTATCCTTATTATAAATTTTATAACACGGCGCAAATTTACAAAAACATACGTACAGACGATAATAAATGAAAGAAAAATCAACCTGACACCTATTTGCCCCATATAAAAACAATCACCTTTTACACCAAAACAACCTCATCATGATGTTATAATCTCACAAAATCATTATGTACTACATATCATTATGTTCCTTTTATAGGTCGATAGAAATACTATATAAATTAGTTTATTCATATAGTATTATTGAATATCGGGCAAACATCCTGACTGCACTGAAGTATAGACAGTGACCGTACATTTACCCACATAGTAATATATTCACATTAGCCCAAACGATAAATCTTCACCACGAGTGCACAGCATGTTTCATGTACGATTCTGTATGCCAGACATTATCGTTTTTAAAGAAAACTCAGGCAATGAACTTACGATTTTTCTTGACTTTATTTTGACAAAATAAAATCGGAAGAAATATGTATGGACACGTCAAACAAAACTTAATAAAGGCCATTTCTGCATGTACAGCATTGTAGCATTACCTGTAGCGTAGTCCGGAATAATTCATCTGGCATTCTGATAATGCCCATATCAGCCTCCGTTTACGTCTATTTCAGGGTGCAATATGGAACGTTTTAAGCCCTGATATGGCCCATATCACGTGCTAAAATGGTGCTTATTGCACGACATCCTAAAGGCTACAAAATATAAACCACTGATATACAATAAATTACAAACACTTCTCATTTTTCGCGTATTTGCGTCCAAGGAAGAGTCATCACGCAAATGCGCGCTTATTTTTTGGGGTAGAACAGAAAACCCTGACGAAAAAATCACTGAATGATGAAAATCTGTAAGTGCGCCATATTGTTTTCATTTCTGCAGAAAGAAACGACACTGTTCCGGGATTGAAACCGCAGTTTCTTATTTCTTAATGAAGCCTGTCTCCGCAGAATCCAATACTGGGCCCGTTGTAATCTCACAATGTATTTTCACGGCACAGAAATCAAATTACATGTATTTTATATCAATCACATGCGTTTAGATTTCACAAAAAACAGATTCGTACGGATATATGCTATCATAAATCCATACGAATCTGTCATCATATTTGTAACAATACCACATTAGTGAAAAGACACAATGTGGCGGATCTGTAAATCAGCCGATAATATTTTATTTCTTAAATATGAAATATACAGCAAACACAAGCAGTACGAAAGCCACAAAATGGTTCCAGCGCAGCTCTGTCTTGAAAGCAATGACAGAGAATACTGTAAAGACCGTCAGAGTGATTACCTCCTGAATCACTTTCAACTGCATGATGTCAAACGGACCGCCATTATCTTTAAAACCAATTCTGTTAGCCGGTACCTGCAGACAGTATTCGAAAAATGCTACTGCCCAACTGAAAGCTATCACACCAATAAGAGGAAGCGACGCAAACCAGTTGAACTCTTCCTTCATCTTAAGATGACCATACCATGCCACAGTCATGAACACATTCGAAAAAATCAGTAAAATTACCGAATAAACACTTTGTAATGCCATAATATATTTGTTATTATCCTAAAAAATCTTATCACCATCACCGTCGTCGGCCGACACTGTCGACAGCATTTTGTCCACACACCGCCAAAGACTATAGCATGCCTCAGGATTGATGCTTTCCATCTCGGCCAGCATATTCTTCATTTTTGTGCGGTTGGTGGCGCGTTCGTGCGGGCATTTCACTGTCTGCTCGCGGAATCCGCGGTTCTCAGCAAGAGCGGCAAGTTCCCGTTCGCGGATGAGACACATCGGACGGATGAGCGTCATGTCAAACTTTTTCATCTTCAGAAGCGGAGCCATGGGACTTGGACTGCCTGCAAACAGCATGTTCATCAGCAATGTCTCAAGAATATCATCCATGTGATGACCGAGCGCTATCTTGTTACACCCCATCTCCTTTGCCTTAGCGAAAAGAGCCTTGCGGCGACTCCATGAGCACAAGAAACAATGAGGCTTTCCCGACTGTTCAGAATAGTCGTACGACGTTTCAACGTGGAAGAACGGAACACCGAGATCTTCCGAAAAAGCACGCAGATAGTCAAGGTCTGACTTGTAGCCGACATTCGTCATAACAACATGCACAGCGACAACAGAAAAACGTGGTTTGAATATACGTGATTTTTCTGCAAGCAACGACAAGAGAGCCATGGAATCTTTTCCACCGGACAATGCCACCATTATTCTGTCACCATCTTCTATCAATCCATATTGGCTGATTCCTTTGTTGAAACGTGCCAGAATGTGTCTCCACAACACCTCGTCCTCACTGTACTTTGCCATTCTTAACAATTTGAGCATGCAAAATTACATGAAAATAACGGTTTGAGAAAGAATTTAAAAAAAAGATTGATAGAATGACGGATAATTTCAGTAACTTTGAAAATAGAATTGACATTCGAACACGTTTTCAACTGAATAAAAAGCAGATACAGTTCTCTGCATAATATTATATTTATGGCGACAGAAATAGATTTCAACCCTGCAGCAGACAGCAAGCAGGCTCGTTACGAAGAGTTTATAAAGAAACTTGCAGCACTCATTTGCCAGGAACACGACGAAACAAGTGTAATGGCCAATGTTTCGGCCGCACTGAAAGAGGCTTTCGGATTTTTCTGGGTAGGCTTCTACATTGTGAAGGACGATGTACTATCACTTGGACCATTCCAGGGTAGTGTGGCATGCTACCGGATAAAGAAAGGACGCGGTGTATGTGGAACCGCATGGGAACAGAAACAAACCCAACTGGTTCCTGACGTGGAAAAATTTCCCGGTCATATTGCATGCAGCCAACTGTCAAAATCAGAGATAGTAGTGCCTCTGTTATATCAAAACAGTGTCATGGCCGTTCTTGACATAGACAGCGACCGTCTGAACTCTTTTGACGAAACAGACAAGCATTATCTTGAAGAAATCTGCAAACTTGTAGCCTCAACTATCTATACAGAACATTAATCATCATAACATCAGTCCAGATATCATTTGTATAAAAGCTGTCAGATAAGAGGCTCGCACTCTTTTCATAGAAGACAGTTTATATGGATAAACACCGTTGAAGCACAGCGCGTGTATAATAATATTCCGGATATTTTGCTTACTTTTGCAAGACAGATTCTGCAGTAAATTCATTTTACATACATGATGGAACATAAAGATACGATATGCGCTATTGCGACAGCCCAGGGAGGTGCAATCGGAATAATAAGAGTATCGGGACCGGAAGCAATCACAATAACAGACAGAATATTCCGACCCGTTGACGGACATCATACTCCACTGGAGATGCGCAAGGCCAACACTATAAACTTTGGTTATATCGTTAACAATGAAGATGATATAATCGATGAGGTTCTTGTAAGCATTTTCCGTGCACCACATTCTTATACAGGTGAAGATTCTGTGGAAATCTCATGTCACGGCTCGTCATACATCCTGCAACAGGTCATGCAGATACTGATAAAAAACGGATGCCGTGCCGCCGGGCCAGGTGAATATACTCAACGAGCCTTTCTAAATGGCAAGATGGACCTGAGTCAGGCAGAAGCAGTGGCTGACCTCATTGCCTCTACCTCTGCAGCAACACACCGCATGGCAATGAATCAGATGCGCGGAGGATTCAGTCGCGAACTTTCCGACTTGCGGGACAAACTACTCCATCTCACATCTCTCATGGAACTGGAACTCGACTTCAGTGACCATGAAGAATTGGAATTTGCAGACCGTTCCGAACTGAAAAACCTCACGCAGCATATTGAACAAGTCATACAACACCTTGTTGACTCGTTCAGTGTGGGTAATGCTATTAAAAATGGAGTACCCGTAGCAATCGTCGGAGAGACAAATGCCGGTAAATCAACATTATTGAATGCCCTGTTGAATGAGGAACGTGCCATCGTGAGCGACATACACGGCACAACGCGCGATGTTATAGAGGATACAATAAACCTAAATGGCATAACATTCCGCTTTATTGATACGGCAGGAATACGTGAAACAAACGATGCAATAGAAAGTCTTGGCATAGAACGTAGCTTTCAGAAATTAGATCAGGCAGAAATAGTTCTCTGGATCATCGATGCCACCAGTGCAAAAGAACAATATCAAGAATTGGCTGACCAGATTATTCCCCGCTGCAAAGACAAACACTTAATTATTGTATTTAACAAGACTGATCTTATAGATGCCATTTCCAATATAAAGTTAAATAATCTTCCGGAAAATGTCCATACAATGCCGTTATCCGCAAAACTGAAAAATGGCATCTCTGAACTTCAGAAACTTTTAGTTGATTACGTCACTTTGCCAGACATATCACAAAACGATGTCATTGTAAGCAATATCCGTCACTACGAGGCACTAAACCATGCACTTGAATCAATTCACCGTGTACAAGAAGGTATGTCCAAACAAATCCCAAATGACTTATTAAGCCAGGATTTACGCGAATGTCTATTCCATCTCGCAGAAATCGTTGGCGGACAGATAACCACAGATGAGGTACTCGGGAATATATTTAAGCACTTTTGCATCGGTAAATAAAGTACTCTAAACAACTCAAAACATCTTCAAATAACTTATAATAAGTCCCTCATTTTGAGGGACTTTTATTTTTTAACACTTCCGAGTAGCTTTTTGTTGTTTCAAATTATTGCGACTATTTTTGTACCGTATTTGAACCGCGATGGAATTTAAAAGCGGTGCGATTACGACTAAATGACATTGAAGTCACTTCCTTGGGACACCCTGGGAAAATGCCCAAATGACATTGAGAGCACAAGCTGGGACACCCTGGGACGTGGTGGGACACATTGGGACACTTTTGGGTGACTTCGTTGGCGAAATTATCACGAATATCAGAAACGACAATGGAGATACAGAAACGATGTAAGTACTGCGGAAAGCTCTTTATTGCACATACATTGGCTACTCAGTATTGCTCACGTCAGTGTAATGGCAAAGATTACAAAAGAAAGATGCGAGAGAAGAAAATTTCAGACTATCTTGAGTCAAATCCTCAGGATGTGCCTGCTGAAGTTTCCTCCCAGAAATCTGTTCTCGAACAAAAGAGATTCCTTACTCCGAGAGAGGCTGCCGCTTATCTGGGAATCGGAAAATCTTCGGTCTACAGAGAACTTGCCAGTGGGCTTATAAAAGCCGTTCAGATGAAAGGAAAGACTCTTATCAGACGGAAAGATATTGACGGTTTGTTCGATCGGACAAAAGAATATCAGACACGAACAGGCAAGATTCATGAGAAACGGGAATATTACACAGTCAGCCAGATTGTAAATAAATTCCATACTACCCGTCGTGCTGTATGGAATCGTTGTGAGAAGTATGGCATTAAAAAAGTGTATCAAGGGCGAAACACCTTCTATGACAAAGCTCTTGTGGATATACACTTTGCAGAACTGATTGCTGAAGTGGATATGAATGACTATTACACAATAGATCAAATCATGGAAAAGTTCAGTATGAGCCATGCTGCTGTGCTTTCTTTCGTTCAAAGAAATGATATTCCTCGTATCACACAAGGACGTAAGGTTTACTACTCACGTGCGCATATTGATACCTTCAAAGGTGAAAGAGAGAATGTTGATCCGCTTTATTACACCTATAAGGATATACACGAAAAATACAAATTAAGTAAGAACCAGATCAATTATTATGTCCACAATTATAACATCCCAAACCATAAGCAAGGCCGATTGACAATCGTTGAACGAAATAGCTTTGACAGGATTATAAAAGAAAGAATGAGTACAAACTTTCTTGATAAAGAAGTTGAGAAAAGAAAAAAACAGAAGAAGACCGATAAGGTTCCTGACGGCTATATCTCAATCAAACAGATTGCTGAACAATATGGTATTACAGAGAAAGCTGCCCAGGCGAAAACCCGTGAAGGGAAACTGGAAAAGCTATTCATCAAACATCGAAACTACTTTAATGCAAATGCCGTAGAACAGTTGTTCAACCGTGATCCGGAAAAGTTCGATGTTCCTGAAGACTATATAACCGCACAGAAGATTGCTGAACGGTTCAAGGTAACAGTTCATCATGTACATGGTAGAACAAGGCAAGCCAAAGTTCCGAGAATAACTATCAAGCACATAAACTTCTACGAGTTAAAAGCTGTGGAAGAGTTATTCGGACATCGTGTCCCTGTTTCAGAATCTGTTGAAGGAGATTCTATCGAATGGATTACAGGAGAACAGATTGAAGAGCTTTATGGTCTGTCTTCTGCAGCCAGAAGAACTTTGGTTTCCCGTCACAAGATACCAAGTAAAAAGGTTCATGAAACTACATTCTATTCTAAAGCAGATGTTGAATATGCCAGAAATCCAGGACTCAAAGATCAGAAGGAATATTATACAGTTGAACAAATCAAAGAGAAGTTCGGGTTAAGCCGAGAAGAAGTTTACAGTCTGGCCCGATACAAAAATATACAGAAGAAACGTGATGGAAGGTTTACTCTGTTCTTAAAGGAAGATGTCATCCGGGCTATCCATGAGCGTAAACAGTAAGCTTATTCTAACTTACTCTATAATTACTCTCTATTACCAGTAGTAAGTAGAGAATCATCTTGGATATTTGCCATTAAATAGAAACAAATTATAAATACCCACAGATATGCAGAATTGTAAGAAAGTAACATTAAGACTCCGCCATTGTAAGCATGGCAAAATGTCATACTATCTCGATTACTATCCACCTTATCGGGACAAAAAAACGATGAAAACCATACGTCATGAATATTTGGGTATATACATTTACGAGAGCCCCAAGAATTCACATGAACTTGCTTTCAATAAAACTATGGAAGAAAAAGCAGAAATCATTCGATGCCGAAGATTTGAGGAAATCATAAATGAACGGTATAATCTTTATGACAAGCAACGCCTGAATGAAAGTTTCATAGATTATTATGAGAAAGAAGCCAAGAAGCATAATCAGAAGTGGATATATGTATGCAAACATTTCAAGAACTATGTCAACGGGAAATGTTCCTTTGGAGAAGTTGATGTGGAATTATGTCAAGGATTTGCAGAATATCTCTTAGAACATGCTCAAAGTATGCGGACTGGCGAACGACTTTCCAATAACTCAGTTGCCGGATATTGGTCAACATTCAGAGGATTCCTCCGGATTGCATACAGGTCCAGATTGATCAATGAGAATATAAATGACTACCTCGATCGCATAGAATACGAAGATACATTAAAAGAAAGTCTGACTTTACAGGAGATTTACAAGCTTTACAATACAGATTGTAAAATAGATGTATTGAAACGGGCATGTTTGTTTTCTTGCTTTACTGGCCTACGTTTCAGCGATGTGAATGCATTGACTTGGGAAATGGTGAAAGAATATGCTGACGGAAGTAAGTATCTTGATTTTCTAGCTGTAAAGACAACGAAACAGAATATTGTCCCCATTAATGATGACGCATTGCATCTGATGGGTAGAAAAGGAACTGGAAAGGTATTCAAAGGATTGTTTTACTATATGACTCAAAAAGTAATGCACGAATGGTTGAAGGCTGCTAAAATTAAAAAGCACATCACCTTCCATAGCTTCCGCCACACCTTTGCAACCCTTCAAGTTGAACTTGGAACAGACATCTACACCGTGCAGAACATGCTTGGACATGCCAACGTAACGACCACAGAGATTTACGCTCGACACGCAGATGCCAAATCCAAGGAAGCATCTCAGAAGATTTCTCTTAACCTGTTAAAAAGTGTTACATCAAATAAGAGAACAAGTGAAAACAAGAACTCAAAGAAAGAGAACAAAACAATAACAAGTGAAAGAAAAGAAAACAAGAGAAAAGAAAATCATCCCCCAAAGCACTGAGTATCAACATATTAAAATAGTTAACTACTAGCATTTTCTTATAGATTCTTTCGAATTATTCATGTATTTCTCCCTATTTTTGTGTAGTAATTCTTAAACAAATTGAAGTAATTATGAAAACAAAACATAGGGAGAAATTCTTTTTAATCATGGTTAGTAGCCTTACAACTTTGGCTATACTCTTTCCATATACGACATTTTGCGTTAATAATCAAGCTGGCTTAGACAACTCAGTCACAAACACGATTATTATAGAAATCATTATTATTTCCATCATAATAGCATTGTTATTTACACAGATTAAAAGAAAAAATAAAATTCAAACAGCTGATGCAGATGCCTTGCCTATACCAGAAGAAGCAATCAGTCATTATCATGAAGTAAGAAAACAACGTGAAGATCAAGAGTATCAACTCAATCAGAAAAAATTTGCAGCTGTTTCTGCCTATGTGCAGCTTATGCTTTCTCCTTATATGAAAGAGTCTGATGTGAAAATAGTTTGTAATAATATAAAGTCTTGGATTACTAACGAGGATGCGGCTATTGTTTCAGTTAGTACGGATGGACGTCTTGGTTCAATTGATCTTCGCCATCTTGTCTGGAACATTGGTGAACGCTTTAACTGGAAAGGAGAAAAGCGGGCACTGTTTGCAAAAATGGTATTCCCCATTGAACTCAGAGATATTGAAGTCTCAACAATCAGACGCAATCTTCGTCAGCGTGGTACTTGCATTATAGACCTTGACATTCCTGAAAAAGGTGATTACAGATTCTCCTTTCAACTTATCTGAAATTACTTTCTATTATTTTGAAATTATTTTGTATGATGTTATATCACCGTCAAATAAGCCAGTTCATTTGTGATATGAATTGTAAATATTTCAATTATGGATGTAAAAGAAGTAACATTTAATGACATGCCACAAGTAATTGGCAAAATATTCCAGAAAATAGAGCATGTTGAACAGATGCTCAATAATATGAAAGCTGGGCTTGACGATAAAAAAGACAATATCTCGTCAGCAGACCACATTCCTATGACATTGGATGAAGCCTGTGAGTTCCTTCGTATGAAGAAATCTACTATGTACTATCATTTGTCCAAAGGAAACATTCCTGGAACTAAGAAAGGCAAGAACTATATTCTATATAAAGACGAACTCTTAAAATGGACTGAGCTGGGAAGAATTGATGTTGATATGAGAACTGCAGATGAGATAAATGAAGATTTTCTTAAAACTATAAGGAGAAAGCCCAATCTCAGAAAATAGCCATTATATACTGTCGATTAAAAAGATTAGCCTATATCTGGATTTTCCAAGTATAGGCTTTTTTTCGTCCAACAAATTATTATTCAATTCATGTATTTACTATCAAAATGCAGATATACTGCAGGTTATCATATTATATTTGCATAATATAGTAATGAAACTATAAATATCTTCTGCATATAACTGCAGATGTTTAATCATTATAAATTAAAACAAAAAGAATTATGAGTAAGATGAACAAAACTTCTGTTCTCTCTCTTTTTGTGTATACAGTGTTCTGAACATTGTACAAAACAAGAGGTTGATTCGTCCAGTAATGAACTTTGGACTCTTTTTCGTGCTGCTTATGAACAGTACCAGTTGGAAATCGTTAATGACAACAAGTTGTATGACCGGTACATAAACGATTTCATCAGTTATCACCTTCCTATCTTCTCTAACGTAGAAGAAGTAGTCCGTAATCATTTCCGAAATATCTTCTGTCTATACGAACTGCTTTCTACCAGAAAAGATTTGGTAGAAAAGTATTTTACCCGTACAGTCTTTGAGGAGGAAGACTTCAACGAAATGCTTTACTCGTTTAATCATTTAGATTGTAAAGTTACAAAATCTAAAATTCTAGCTTCATTTAATAAGGCCCAAATTCAACTAATTACACAATTTGCTAATGAATCGAATCTATTTGTAAATAGAGTTGATGAAAAGACTATAGATGACTTTTTCAAATGTAACCTTAATAATGGGTTGATTGTAACCAATATGGCTAGCATACTTCCATTGCTATATGAGCTTTCCAGACAAAAGATGATACCCTACAACTGGGTATCATTACTTGCTGATAACAAACTGCTTGTACCTAAGAAAACTATGAAGTCTTCCACACGTATAGCAATCAGTAGCAGGTTAACAGAACTGAAAGACTCTGTTGTTGATTTTCCAGGAAAGGCATACATAAACTTGGTGCAACAACTGAAAGAAATGATATAAAGTAAAGAAAGTACAACAACTGAAAGGAAATCCACCTAACACTCCTCCTAACGCTTTCATCTGTTAGGATAGGCTTCAGTTATTACTAAAATAATAGGGGTATTTTTACCGTCGAATCGATTCGTTCTCGGCGGTAAGCCTCTATTGTCTAATATAATAACTTTTTAAATATGGGAAGTAACAAACTTGAACTTAATATTCTTTTAAAAAGAATAGAACTTCTAGAAATGCAGGTCAAAGAGTTAAAAATAATGGAACCAGAAGTATTCAATGAACGAATGAGCAGAATTGAAGATAAATTATTTTCTGTCAAAGAAATGTTGACTACTACAGAAGTTGCCGAATACTTAGGCGTGACACAATCTCAAATCTACAAACTCACAATGAATTTGGAGATACCTCATTTCAAACCAAAAGGGAAATTAATCTATTTTGACAGGAAAGAACTTCTAAGGTGGATGCATAAAAACCATATAGTGCCAGCAAAACAAAAAAATGATAAATAGAATATTACAATGAAAAAGAAGAAACATAATAAAAAGGAGGTTTATACAGATGCTCAACTGACTGCTTTACTGAAAAAGTCAGAAGTTGTCTTAAGTTCCTCAAAAAATGATAATAAAAAAGAACTATGTCATGATAAGAAGGAAAA